>Ga0255768_10002765_pt1 | contig 17570 bp, 18 predicted proteins | sample 071ome_33_FD_179983 | JGI IMG/M metagenome (GOLD analysis project Ga0255768, IMG submission 179983) | Coastal salt marsh microbial communities from the Groves Creek Marsh, Skidaway Island, Georgia - 071412AT metaG (version 2) | ecosystem: Environmental > Aquatic > Marine > Intertidal zone >...
TGGGTATTTCAAAGGTTTTTTCGGTATATCGAGCCACTGTACCGCGGTAGTGAATACTTTTTTGATTGAGTTTGCGGTTTTCGTGTGCAAAGGCAAGGTCAACAACTCCTTGAAAATCAGCCTGAAACGGTGTGGTCTTCTGAAGATCAAAATACACGACATCCAAGGTGTCCAAATCTTCTTGTGACCCATAGACAACTATGGAGTCTGGAGTAATCTCTAAGGGCTTAGACAGCCCGTAACCCATTGCAAAAACAGCAGGGTTACGTAACTTTAGGGGTAGTTTTTTTTGGGTTAAAAAACTGTATTCAACCGGAACTTGAAGGGGACGTATTGCCCTAAGAATAACCCCTTCGCCAAATTGTGCTTCTAATAGTTTCTGTTGTTCTAACAGATCGATTTGGGTGGATTTTTGCTGGTCGTCAAAAAGAGCAGGTTTTACATAAAGATCAATCTTTGGTGGGCTTATTCCATACCAAAACAGTTGAAAGCCACTAGCAGAAACCGTTATTAGCGCTGAAGTTTCGGTGCTTTTTGATAAGATAACATCATCAGGAACTCCCACAAAGTTGAGGCTAACAGTAAGTTGGGTGGTATAGGTATTTGAAAATTTTGTTACTCCCCAAAAAAGAAAAGAGAGTATCAGAAATATGATAAAAAGGCGGTGGCGATAATTGTTATTTGAGGGATTGGCCTGTTGCTGCTTTAGGAATGAAAAAAGGGCAGCCATAGTCGAATTTTTTATTCAGATCCTGCTCCTAACGCATCAATAACTTCTTGACTAACACCTACAAATGAAAATCCACCATCATGGAATAAATTCTGAAGTGTAACTTTTCTACTATAATCGGAGAACATCATCACGGTATAGGCGGCACAATCTTCTGCAGTAGCATTGCCAAGAGGGGCAGTTTTTTCTGCATAATTTAAAAACCCATCCAACCCTTTGACGCCTTTTCCTGCAGTGGTAAGTGTTGGAGATTGTGAAATGGTATTGACACGTACTTTTTTGTCTTTTCCAAAAAAGTAACCAAAACTACGCGCAATAGACTCCAAATAGGCTTTGTTGTCTGCCATGTCATTGTAGTTAGGAAAAGTACGTTGTGCTGCAATATACGAAAGGGCTATAATACTTCCCCACTCGTTCATGGCGTCTTTTTTATAAAGGGTCTGCATGAGCTTGTGAAACGATACAGCAGAAACATCCCATCCTTTGGTCAACCACTCATGATTGAGGTCTGTATAGTGCTTGCCTTTTCTTACGTTGATGGACATTCCAATAGAATGTAAAACAAAATCTAATTTTCCTCCAAAATGCGCCATGGCTTGCGTGACCAAAGCGTCAAGATCTTCGAGTTGGGTGGCATCTGCAGGTATGATTGGCGCATTGATTTTTTCACCAAGCTCATTGATAGCACCCATTCGCATTGCAACAGGAGCGTTTGTCAAAACAATTTCGCCACCTTCGGCATGCACTGCTTCCGCAGTTTTCCATGCAATGGACTCCTGGTCTAACGCACCAAAAATAATTCCTTTTTTTCCTTTTAAAAGTTGATTTGCCATGTGTATTTATTCTTTTTTGGTCGTCCAAAGATACGGTTAATTCAATAATTTGACCGCATGATCTTTGGCCGTTTGTGTCAATTCATCACCCGAGAGCATTTGTGCAATTTCTATAACACGTTCTTCTTTGCTTAGTGTCTTGAGTAGGGTTTGTGTTTGTCCCGCAACATCGGTCTTATAGACTTTAAATTGCTGTTTGCCTTTTGCGGCTACTTGAGGTAAATGGGTAATCGTAAAAACTTGCATTCGCGTTGCCATCGCGGCCATTATAATGGCAATTTCATTAGAAATATTTCCAGAAACTCCGGTGTCAATTTCATCAAAAATTATGGTTGGCAGATGTTGATACTGTGCCAAAATGGCCTTAATGGCCAACATGATTCGTGATAATTCACCACCCGAGGCCACTTTTTTAAGTGGCTGATAGGGGCTCCCCAAATTTGCAGAAAACAAAAGGGTGAGTTGGTCTTTACCATTGGCAAGAAACGAACTCGCAGGATGGATTTCAAATTTGAGTTGGGCATTTTGCATGCCCATAGCCGCTAGGTAGGTTTGTAGTTCTTGGACCAATTTTGGCGCAGATTCGATGCGGTTTTGGTGGAGTGTATCTGCCAATTGTTCCAGTTTAATTTTAAGCGGTGAAACTTCAGATCTTAGCGCATCCAATCGATTTTCTAAAGCTTTCGTATCCTCCAATTGTGCACCATAAAAGTCTTGCTTCTCAATGAGGTCAGCTACCGTATTGACTTGGTGCTTTTTTTGGAGCGCATACAATTGTTGCAGTTTGTTTTGGGCGCGCTCGAGGGCCTGAGGATCGGCTTCCAAACCTTCGGAGTCGGATTCTAACTCTTGAAAAAGATCTTGTACCTCAAGAATTACAGAAGCCAACCGCTCTGAATATTTTTGATATACTTGGGATTTTGATGCCGCTTGTTGCATCAATGATTTTAGATAAATCAATTGTGCCAGCAAACCGTGGTCTTCTTGATCAAGACGCTGGACAGCTTCGGAAAAAAGGTGTTGGAGGTCTTCGACATTGCCCAATTGGGAGACTCGATCTTCTAAAGGCTCTTGCATATCTGGAGTCAAATTAGCATCGAGCAACTCTTGATATAAGAAATGCTGATACTCTTGTTCTTCGTTGGCTTTTTGAAGGCGGCTTTCTATTTGTGTAATCTCAGCACCAATCGCTTGATACTTAGATAAAATCGCTTTGTAGTCAACCAGTACTTTAGCATTGTTTGCAAAAGCGTCAAGGATTGCAAATTGAAAATCATTTTGGGTAAGTGTCAGGGTTTGATGCTGTGAGTGCACATCAACCAAAAGTGTGCCTAAAGATTCTAAAATATCTAGCGTTACGGGAGTGTCGTTGATGAATGCTCTCGATTTACCATTTGGGATAATTTCTCTTCTCAAAACGGTTTCGGCCTCATAATCCAATTCGTTTTGCTCAAAGAATTTTTTGAGATCGTAATTAGAAACATCAAACTGTGCTTCTACGATACATTTTATGGTGTCGTTATACAAAGCACTGCGGTCGGCACGTTTTCCTAGAACCAAAGACAGTGCACCAAGCAGGATTGATTTTCCGGCACCTGTTTCGCCTGTAATTGTAGTCATACCATCGGAAAAATCAACGGTTAACCGATTGATGAGTGCATAGTTTTTTATGGAAAGTGATTGTAACACGATTTTACCTTTACCCGTTCAAATATAGCGGAGAATAACGCTTCCGACAAAGAAAAATTAATTTTTGATCTGCCGCCATTTTGGACCAAAAAAAGGCGCAATCCTCTCGAGGGTTTTACGCGTAGCTGCCAATTCAATTTTTGGACCCCCTGACAATACATCGACCAATTCTTGCGACTTCGCATCAAAAAACAGTTGAAGCAAAAAGGCGTTGGGCCTGCGTTGATATAGTTTTTCTAAAAGTGCGATGGCTTCAGTTATTTTTAGCTTGCCCTCGCTGCCCTCTAGTGTCATTTGATCCAGTCCATTTCTGTGATACACATATTGCGCTTCTCTAAACTCTTTAAAAGTATTGGAGCGCAGGGTATCAATCAGCCAAAATCGGTTGCGATTTCCGTCGTTTTGGTTCCATCCAGAAATTTTGGACTGCTGCGCCAAATTGACAATTTGCTGTGCTTTTTCAAAATAGACTGACCCTCCATTGGGTTCAAAGCTATCGGCATCCATTCCTAAGATTATGTAACTATAAAAACTAAAAAGCGAGATCAAATTGGATTGATAAAGGGCTTCATTAAAAAAAAGAGGTTGAAACTCTTGATAGCTAAATACGATGTCTTTGTCCAAAAAATTTAACAAGGGGCTTTCATAATCTGTATTAAAAATCGGGCGAAGCGATTGCACCTGAAGCGTACCCTCAAATTGATTGTTTTTGTAGCTTGTAAGGGTTAGAACAAAACTACAGCGTATGCGTTCTTGAGGCAAAAACTCGCGATCTGTCCAAGATTGTGTATTGACAAACTCATTAAGCGCGCGCTCTAAGGTCTCAAAAATCTGTCGGTTGGTCTGGTCAACCAAATCTGCGTTTACTACAATTTGACTGTTAAACGTTTGGCTTATAGAAGGTTTTGGTACTACTAAAAGGAATAAAAAAAACCACTTACGCATAATTTTTTAAGATTTGAGAAAAAATATCTTTTGCAACCGCATCTTTGGATTTTAGATCAAAGGGAGTTGAATTTCCATCTTTATCAATATACGTAATTTTATTGGTATCGTGTCCAAATCCGGCATCCGGGTCTTGCAATGAATTGAGTACGATGGCGTCCAGATTTTTGCTTTTTAACTTGTTTTTGGCGTGGGCCAATTCATCGGTGGTTTCTAACGCAAATCCAATCAGAAATTGATGGGTTTTTTGAGCACCCATTTCTGCAAGAATATCGGGTGTAGCAACGAGCTCTAAGGTTTGAAAATCTTGGTTGTTTTTTTTGATTTTTTGATCCATACGGATCTTAGGTCTATAATCTGCAACAGCCGCAGCAGCAATAGCGATATCGGTAGCTGCATAATGTGCCATCACTTGTTCTTGCATCTGCTGAGCAGTGGTTACCGAAGTCACCTGACAGCTCAAAGTGGTTAGATCGATGGCCGTTGGTCCGATTATTAGGGTAACTTCTGCACCCAATTGCTGGGCTTGTTTGGCTAGGGCTACGCCCATTTTTCCTGAAGAGTGATTGCCAATAAATCGAACCGGGTCAATGGCTTCATAGGTTGGGCCTGCGGTGATAAGTATATTTTTTCCTTTTAAAGGGGCCGTATGGCCAAAAAAGGTTTCCAATTCAGACAATAGCGCATCCGGTTCTAGCATCCTGCCTTTTCCCGATAAACCGCTTGCTAAGGGTCCCGAGGCAACGGGCAATACGTGCACCCCTTGAGCAGCTAAAGTGGCTAAGTTTTTTTGATTTGCTGCATGTGCATACATATCCAAATCCATTGCAGGCGCTATCATCACGGGACAACGTGCAGAAAGGTAAGTGGCCATCAAAAGGTTGTTACATTTGGCGTGGGCCATTGCCGAAATAGAATTTGCGGTCGCAGGGGCAATTAAGAAAAGATCACCCCAAGCACCCAAGGCAACATGATCCGTCCACACCGCGTGGTCTTTGCCGGGTGTTGTAAACGATGAAAGCACTTCATTTTGAGACAATACACTCAGGGTAAGTGGTGCTACAAAATCGGTAGCAGCTGGCGTCATGATCACGCGTACTTGAGCTCCCTGTTTGATCAGAGCACGTACTAAAAGTGGAATTTTATAGGCTGCAATACCGCCGGTAATGCCAAGGAGGATTTTTTTTCCCTGAAGCAAACTCATGGCCTAGGAGGCTGATTCTTCGGTATTTCGGTGGTAAATTTTATCATTAAACCACTCTTCGATCGCCAAAGCATGTGGCTTAGGAAGACGCTCGTAGAATTTAGAAACCTCGATTTGTTCTTTGTTTTCGAAAATTTCTTCTAAACTGTCGTTGTGCGTAGCAAATTCGTCCAATTTTTCGTGCAACTCGCTTTTCATATCCAAGTTGATTTGAGCGGTTCTTTTTGCAATGATCGAAATCGCCTCATAGATATTATCAGTGGATTTTTCGATTTCGTTGCGGTCGTATGTTTTTGAACTTAGTGCAGCGTTGGAACTTCTAAACTTTGTCATAGTATTGTTATTTGCTTTCTGTTGGCGGTGCAAATGTACGAAGTAATTTTTCTACTTCTTCTATTTTTTGATTTAAGTCTTCAGAAAACAAGGTTTCTGGATAGTATCTAAAAATGGTTTGGTGGAGTTGTTGTAGCTCTTCCAAACGGGGCTTCATAACCGTTCTAAAACTGTTGATGGCAATCTCATAGGCGGCGTTAAACTTTTGATATAGGGCTTCTTCTCTAAATTTGGTGCCCGGATATTCGGATATAAAATTATCTAAAGCTTTTAGAGCGGCTTTATAATCCCGAATGGTATAGTATTGTTTGGCAATTTCAAAGTCTTTTTGTTCGATTTTGGTTTGCAACTCCAAAATCAGCTGATTCGCTTCATCCGAAAAAGAAGATTGTGGGTATTTGTTTAAAAAAACCTGGAGCTTTTCTAAAGCTTCAAAGGTGTCTTTTTGGTCAAGACTATAGATTGGCGATTGGTGATAATAGCATTTAGCCGCATAAAAACTGGCTTCTTCTACCCGATCGCTTTTGGGATAGGACTTGACAAAATTCTCATATTGGTAAGCTGCCAAATAATAATCTTTATTTTGGTAGTACGCGTTGGCAAAGAAATAGACCAAGCGTTCGTTTTGGGGTTTTCCACTAAAAGAAGGTTTTACTATTTCAAAAAGTCGAATGGCTTTTTTGTATTCGCCCTTATCATAATAGTCTTGTGCAGCTTTATATTTTTCAACAACATCGGTGCTGTTTACAATTTTTTGATACTCGCTGCAAGAAGCCAATGCCATCAGAGCTACTGCCAAAAAACAAAAACGGTAACAGAATTTTATCATGCTGCGAAATTACAAAATAAGATGATATAAAAATCGTTAACGAAAGTAACATTTACCTTCGAGATGCAGCACTTTTTATTAAAAATTTAACCCAATTGAAAAGCCGTTAGCAGACTAAGTTCATGTTGTAGTTGTTGTTGCAATTGCGCACTGGCAGGGACCAAAGGGAGACGTGTAAAAATCTGACCCCTTTGTTGGATCGCCAAAAGGGCTTTGATGCCGGCTGGATTACCTTCTTTAAACAATAATTGAATTAAGTCCAAAAGTGCAAATTGCTGGCTGTAGGCTTCAGAAACACGGTGGTTTAATCCATGATGTATAAGTGTTCCGAATTGGTGTGGTAGTGCATTTCCGAGGACAGAAATCACCCCTACACCACCCGCCAAAACAGTAGGCAATGCCAGAGCATCATCACCAGAGACCACCTGAAAATAACTGGGACACATTTGAATCAATCGCTGTATTTTTTCAAAATTACCACCAGCCTCTTTGATCCCGATGATGTTTGGGCAACTTTCTACCAAACGAACTACGGTTTCAACCTCCATATCAACCCCCGTACGAGAAGGCACGTTGTAAAGGATGATGGGCAACGGGGCTTGCTGGGCTACCGCTTCAAAATGCTGGTAAATCCCCTCTTGAGTGGGCTTGTTATAGTATGGACATACAGACAGAATTGCTTGGTATGCTGACAAATCATAGTCATCAAAAGATCGAATCACATCAGCGGTATGATTGCCACCAACACCCAAAACCAGTGGAATACGACCCGCACTTTGATGGGCGACCAGCCCTACAATTTGTTGCTTTTCTTCCAGACTCAAAGTAGCGGCTTCGGCGGTTGTACCCAAAACCACCAAATAGTCAACTGCTGCTGCAATAAGATGTTCTACCTGTGCACAAAGTGCGGCTTGATCTATCGCCAAATCTTCTGTAAAAGGAGTCGTCAGTGCGACACCTTGTCCGCGTAAATTCATTTCGATGATTGATTGATTATGTTCATGTATTTGGTGAGCGATTCGAAAAAACCATCGAGGCTTTCTTCAGGAAAATCCAGAATTAGGTTGTTGAGTTCTAGAGATACGTTTTTAAATCCGACTCGCAATGGGGCTTTGAGGTGCAACCCAATCCATTCCATAACGGTTTTGGGTGTGTTAAAAAAATGGATTACAACATCGTATTGAGCAGAACAAATATCCTGAAGCCAGGGTCTTAACTGACCACCAAAGGAAAGATCTAAGGGGGAGACTGCAATAAAAGCATTTTGATGTGCCATTTTCTTCTTGTTAAAATTTAAAAACGTAATCTTCGCATTTTTATCCGCGATCGCTACAATTTTTTGTCTTAGAAGCAAGGGATCAACCGGAAGGGTGGCATCAAACAAAACAATGATATTTTTTACTTGATTCAAAGGGTGAGTTGCTACGTTAATCGGCGCATTTTTGAGCTGATTGACTTTGCGTCTCAACAACAATTCTTGGAACCATTGCTTCATAAACACATCAAAATTAGTTGAACCTTCATGTTTGTTAAAAAAACTAGTATAATATTATATTTTTAAATAAAATGTTATAAATATAACACATCATATTTAAGATATGCGTTCTTTAAATTGTACTTCGTTTATTATGGGGATTCCCAAATCGGTTGCTTTTTGCAATTTAGAAGGTCCCATACCTTCACCGGCAATAATTAGATCGGTTTTAGAAGAAACACTGCTCACCAGAGTACCTCCAAAATGCGCTACGGTACTTTTTAGTTCTTCTCTTGAAAAATCTTTAAATACTCCAGAAACAACGATTCTTAGGTTTTGTAAGGGCAAGAAATGACTGGTCGTGCGCTTTTGAGCAACGAGTTTAAGGCCATAGTCTTGAAGCCGAGATACCAATTTGATGTTGTAGGGCTGTTTGAAAAAATCATTTACACTCTGTGCAATGCGTTCGCCAATTTCGTCAACGGCAACCAGTTGATCTATTGAGGCCGCCGCCAGCTGGTCAATAGAACCAAAGGCTTCAGCCAATTTTTTGGCAACCGTCTCCCCTACATAACGAATGCCTAGAGCAAACAAAACTTTTTCAAAAGGTTTGGTTTTGGAAGCTTCTACCCCTTCTAGAAGATTTGTAATCGATTTTTCGGCCATGCGCTCTAAGGGGAGCAATTGATCGAATTGCAGGGTGTACAAATCGGCACAATTTTCGATCAATCCATTTTGATAAAGCAAAGCAACCGTTTCGCCCCCCAAGCCTTCGATATCCATGGCTTTACGCGAAATAAAATGCTGTATTTTACCGATAATCTGCGTGGGACATTGATTGCTGTTGGTACAGTAATGTTGGGCCTCGCCCTCCTGTTTCTCAAGGAGGCTGTTGCAATCTGGGCAATGATGAATAAAAACTACTTTGTCTTCAAGGGGACCTCTAAAATTTTCATCAATCCCAACAATTTTTGGAATGATCTCCCCTCCTTTTTCGACAAAAACACGATCACCGATACGCAAATCTAACTTCAATATTTGATCTTCGTTGTGCAGTGAAGCGCGCTTTACGGTGGTCCCGGACAATAAAACAGGTTCTAGATTTGCAACTGGAGTGATGGCCCCCGTGCGCCCTACTTGATAGCTTACCGACTCGAGGGTTGTAAAAACTTGCTCCGCCTTAAATTTATAAGAAATGGCCCAGCGCGGTGCTTTTGCCGTAAACCCTAATTGTTCTTGCAAATCCAGACGGTTTACTTTAATCACGATTCCATCAATTTCATACGGAAGGTCTGCACGCGCTTTTTCCCAATAAGCAATGTATTCGAATACCCCTTCTATAGAATCGACCAACCTTGCCGAATCAGGAACGTCAAATCCCCAACTTCGAGCGCTTTCGAGCGCTTCTGCCTGGGTAGCTATTCCTAGATCCTCCCCTGCTAGTGCATATAAAAAACAAAGCAGTGGTCGTTTGGCTACTTGGCGACTGTCCTGAAGTTTTAGCGAGCCCGAAGCTGTATTTCTAGGATTCATATAAGGAGGTTCACCAGCTTCAATTCGCTTTTTATTAAGGGCTTCAAAACCGGCTATAGGCATCACAATTTCACCTCTAATTTCAAATGTTTCCGGGTAGTTGCCCTTAAGCTGTATGGGGATGCTTGAGATGGTTTTTAGATTTGCCGTTATTTCGTCTCCTTGTTGGCCATCACCACGGGTTAGTCCTTGAATCAAAAGACCATTTTGGTAGCGTAGATTGATGGACGCTCCATCGAATTTTAATTCACAGGTGTACTGAACTGCTGTGTCTAATCCGACAATTTTCTTTAAACGCTTTTCCCATTGATAGAGTTCTTCCTTAGAATAGGAATTGTCTAACGAATACATCGGATACCTGTGGGGCTTGTTTAAGAAATTTTTTGTTACCTGCCCTCCTACACGTTGCGTGGGCGAATTGGGATCTGCATATTGGGGATTTTCTTGTTCTAGGGTTTCTAATTTTTTTAGCAAATGGTCAAAATCATAGTCGCTTATCGTCGGAGCATCTTCGATATAATAGCGGTAGTTGTGCTGGTGGAGCTGTTCGCGCAAAGCTATTATTTCTTGTTCTATGGCTTCCATGCTAGGATTTGATTGCTTTTAAAAACCTAAAATTACCAAAAATATCGCTTCTGATTTCGGGGTGTACATAGTCATTTTTCAACAACATTTTCATCAACTCTTTGCGGTCTAATGGGTTGATTTCAAAATAAAGAACACCACCGCTTTTTAATGCTTTTTTTCCATAAGCAGCGATTTGCTCATAAAAATAGATCGGGTTTTCTTGAGGCGCAAAAAGGGCCATATGGGGTTCATAGTCCCGTACATTTGGGGCAATATTTTCATCTCTATGAACATAGGGTGGGTTTGAAACAATAAGATCAAAAGGAACATCTGGCAAAGGAAGTTGCTCTATAGCATGATGTTCGAAACGAACCGGAAGATCTAAAAGTGTGGCATTTTTTTGGGCTACAGCCAACGCAGCCGCAGATTTGTCAATTGCAGTTATAGTGGCTTTAGAAAAATTGTTTTGCAAAGCCAATGCAATACATCCGCTTCCTGTTCCAACATCTAAAATAGACTTAGGCGCTGAAGTGTCAAAATCTGAAATAATCCACTCGACCAATTCTTCGGTTTCTGGACGCGGAATCAGTGTTGCCGGACTAACAATCAGTTTTAGGTCCCTAAAATAGGTTTTACCTATTATATATTGTACCGGCTCGTTTTTTTGGACTCGCAGCAGGGCATCATCCAGTTGTTGGATCTGTTGAGCATCTAATATTTTGTCGGGTGATAGTCCCAAAATTGTGGGTTCCCATTCAAAAAAGCCAAAAAGCAACCGTTTGAATAAATCGTTGGTCTCTGAAATTGAATATACGCCAACTAACGTTTCACAGAATTTTTGATAGTGGTCGATCAGTCGCATTATAATTTTTTGAGTAACCAAACCGGACAATTACAATGTCCGGTATTGCCCATTGGATGGTCAATATATTCAAAACCCTTTTTTACATAGAGTTTTTGAGCAGCCAACATATTGGGCATGGTTTCGATATAACATTGTTCAAAACCTTGTTGTTTTGCAAAAGCAAGGCATTTTTCGATCATTTGATCTCCCAGTCCAAGTCCTCGAGTGGCAGGCAAAAAATACATTTTTTGTAATTCGCACACCTTGGGGTTTCCATCTTTAAGTGGTGCGATACCAGCGCCACCAACGACCTTATTTTGTGCATCTGCGACAACATAATATACTGACTGCGGTTGATCATAGGCCAGATACATTGCATCCAATTCTTTATCGGCATAGGCTGTACCTTGCTTTGGAACGCCCATTTCTACAAGGACCTTTCTGATGACAACGGCCAAAAGTTCATTGTCGGCAGGTTGAATTTCTCGGATTTTCATATGAGGAAAAATATTTCGCATAAATTTACAGCAGCAGAACTTTTTTCACAATGTTTTAGTTCAAAACATGGCCAAAGACCAAGATCACATATATATGCAGTATGCCTTGCAACTCGCAAAAAAAGGCATCGGAAAGACCCATCCCAATCCCATGGTGGGCTGTGTCATCGTTTATCAAAATAGAATTATCGGTCAAGGCTGGCATCATAAAGCGGGGACACCACACGCAGAAGTTAATGCCATCAATGCTGTTGATAACAAAAAGTGGTTGAAAAAAGCAGCTCTTTATGTGACCTTAGAACCTTGCTGTCATTTTGGAAAAACACCGCCTTGTACAGCACTTATCCTCAAAATGGGCATCCCAAAAGTGATCGTAGGATCACGAGATGCAAATCCATTAGTGGCAGGGAAAGGCATTGAACTTCTTAGAGCACAGGGTTGTGAAGTCGTCGAGAGTGTTCTCGAAACGCAATGCCGCTTGTTGAATCGCGCTTTTTTTACTTTTCATGAAAAAAAGCGCCCACACATCATCCTCAAGTGGGCGGAAAGTGCCGATGGCTTCATCGCTCCAAAAATAGAACACCGAAAAAAAAACCAAGTTTATTGGCTAACGGGTGCCCTCGCCCAACAAAAAGCCCACCAGTGGCGAAGCCAATTTGCAGCCATACTTATTGGTGTTCAAACCCTCATTGACGATGACCCCCTGCTGACACTGCGCAAATGGCCCGGAAAAACCCCACAAAGATGTGTCATAGACCCCAATCATCGGGCGCCCACAAATGCATCGATTTTTAATGAAGGAGGCACCGTTTTTTATTTTACTAAAACAACAAACAAACAACTGCAAAACGCCAAACAATTCTTGCTGCCCTTCAAAAACCCCATTCAAGAGGTGCTCCAAGTGTTGTACCAACAAAATTGCATCTCTCTTTTGGTAGAAGGCGGAGCAAAAACCCTTCAGTCGCTTATTGATCAACAGATGTGGGATGAAATCTATAAACTCAAAGCATCAAAAAATTTAGAATCTGGAATCGCAGCACCAGTTACAGACATTTCGTTTGAAGAACAGGAAACCCTAGGTGAGGATATTTTTTACTCCGCAACTCGAAACGATTCAAAAGCGTTGTAAAGAATCTTTGGGCAACGTGTTGGTCGTTGCGAAATGGCATCTAAAAATGCAAGCTTTGTAGATCCTGTACAGACACATACATTATCTTGATTCCGAATTTCATAGTTAAAATCTAAAGACGCTTTTGGCATTGATTTTAAAAAAACAGTAACGGTGAGCTGGTCCTCAAAAAAAGTAGGCCTGTGGTATTTTACATAGGCATCAACAACGGGCAGCAAAAGTTGATCTTCTTCCATTTTTTTATAAGAAATACCCATAGCACGGAGCCATTCTAAGCGAGCAATCTCAAAATACCGCAAGTAGTTGCTGTGATGAACAAATTTCATTTGATCGGTATCCGAATAACGCACCAAAATTGGAGCTGTAGTATATTGCATTTAGGTTTTGATGTGTAATGTAAAAAAGGATACACGCCGTGTATTAATATCCAACAAAAAAAATTAAATTTCAATAGCGATTTAAATTTTTTTTTAAAATTTTTTAAGCAATATTTGCCTGTACCAAGTAACTAATACTATTCGTTCAATTTTTACTAAAAAGTAATAAACACTAATGAGTACTTCAGCCGGTCATGTATGGCAAAACTGCTTGAATTTTATAGAGGATAATATTCAGATCCAAGCATATAAAACGTGGTTCGTACCCATTAAGCCTGTTAAACTTGAAGGTAACGTTTTGAGTATTGAGGTTCCCAGCAGATTTTTTTACGAGTGGCTCGAAGAGCATTACATCAAACTTTTAAAATCAGCCCTTACTAAAGAGCTGGGTCGAGATGCGCGTTTGATTTATGTGATTCGGATGGAGAATACCTTTGGCAACAAACTGGCGCATACAGAAAGTATTCCTAGTGCCACCAAATCCATTCAAAACACACAACAAGTTGATGCCCCGCTCAATTCCTATAATGCGGAACTTAAAAATCCTTTTGTTATTCCCGGAATTCGAAATTTAGAAGTCGAGTCGCAACTCAATCCCAACTACAATTTTGATAACTTTTTGGAGGGAGATTCCAATCGACTCGCCCGATCTGCAGGATTAGCTGTTGCCAATAAACCGGGCGGTACTTCTTTTAACCCCTTACTCATTTTTGGTGGTGTAGGACTGGGCAAAACCCATTTAGCACACGCTATTGGTGTTGAAATAAAGGAGAACTATGCAGACAAAACAGTCCTTTATATATCCGCCGAAAAATTTACTCAACAATATGTCGAGTCGGTAAAGAAAAATACACGAAACGATTTTATTCATTTTTATCAGCTTATCGATGTGCTCATTATTGATGATGTGCAGTTTTTGAGCGGTAAATCCGGAACCCAAGATGTATTCTTTCATATTTTTAATCATCTTCATCAAAACGGCAAACAGGTAATCATCACTTCTGACAAAGCACCCGTTGACATGCAAGATATCGAACAACGGTTGCTTTCACGTTTTAAGTGGGGACTGTCTGCCGAGCTTCAAGTACCCGATTTTGAAACACGTATATCGATTCTAAAAAATAAACTATATCGTGACGGTGTAGAAATTCCTGATACGATTGTAGAATATGTAGCAAAAAACATCAAAAGCAACGTTCGCGAGCTTGAGGGCGCTATTATTTCTCTAATTGCTCAGTCGTCGTTTAATAAAATGGAAATTACGGTTGAGCTTGCAAAAGAAGTCGTCAACAAGTTTGTAAAAAATACCAAACGCGAAGTTTCTATAGACTACATTCAAAAAGTGGTTTCCGAATATTTCCAAATGGACATTGACACCCTGCAATCCAAAACGCGCAAACGTCACATCGTCCAAGCCCGTCAATTGGCCATGTATTTTGCCAAAAAATTCACTAAAGCCTCTTTGGCAAGTATCGGTTCTCAAATAGGAAAAAGAGACCATGCAACGGTTTTACACGCCTGCAAAACGGTTGATAACCTAAGTTTTACGGACAAACAATTCCGTAAATATGTGGATGATCTCAACCAAAAGCTGACCCTCTAATTTTAGCGCATGAAAATCCTTATGGTCTGTCTTGGGAACATCTGTAGGTCGCCCTTGGCAGAAGGTATTTTACAAGCCAAACTCGACATTCGGAAACACCAAGTGGACTCTGCAGGAACCGCTGCCTACCATGTCGGAAACCCACCCGACCCCAGAAGCGTAGCAGTAGCATACAAACATGGTATCGATATACATTCGCAAAAAGCACGACAATTTACTAGCAATGACTTCGAATATTTCGATCGCATCTACGTTATGGACCGATCTAATTATCAGAACGTCATTCGCTTAGCGGCCAATGATCAACAAAAACAAAAGATTGCGCTTTTACGAATTTCAGAAGAAGTACCCGACCCCTATTATGGTGGTGACGATGGCTTCGAAAAGGTCTTTCAGATGATTGACCAAGCCTGCAGTATCGTAGCAAATCAAATTCAAGATGAATAACACAACAGGGCCACTTATTCTTATCCCATCTCCACTAGGAGACACCGCCCCTATGGAAGTACTCCCATTAATCATTAGGCAATGGATCGAAAGAATTGACCATTATATCGTCGAGAACGAAAAAACCGCCCGCCGGTTTATCAAAAAAATTGCGCCAAACAAAAAACAATCCGAGTTGGTTCTTACTATTTTGGACAAATACAGTTCAGAAATCGAAATCAAAGACTATCTCAACCCCTGTTTAGAAGGAAAACCCATCGGGCTTTTATCCGATGCCGGTTGCCCAGGCATTGCCGATCCAGGTGCACTGATCGTAGCAAAGGCCCACCACCTCAACATCCTTGTTAAACCCCTGGTAGGACCATCTTCGCTATTTTTAGCACTTATGGCCTCGGGGCTCAATGGTCAAAATTTTGCCTTCAATGGGTACCTGCCAATCGATAAAGCAGAGAAAAGAAAGGCCATTCTACAATTGGAGCAACGTGCCATGCAACAGCAACAAGCCCAGCTATTTATAGAAACTCCTTATCGAAACACAGCGTTATTTGAGCAGCTTTGTGACACCCTCAATGGCAAAACTAAACTTACTATTGCCACCAACCTTACACTTCCTGAAGAATACATAAAAACAAATACAGTATCGGAATGGAAGAAAACCAAAGGGCTAGATTTACACAAAAAACCAACTCTTTTTATTTTTCAGTAAAAAACATCTAGCGATAGATTTTTTGAGAATTTATCCATTTGACATAGCTTCTTTTGTTGCGATTATGAGCACCTAGTGTTTTTGCAAACGCATGATAACCCGGCTTGGAGGGATCAGCAACAAAATATAAAAAGCTATGTTGTTCAGGGTCTAGAACGGCATCTATAGCATCCAAATCAGGCATGGTGATTGGCCCAGGAGGAACCCCAGCATAACGATACGTATTGTAGGGTGATTGTATATTGAGGTCTTTATAAAGTACGCGCTTTATGAGGGTGTCAAAATTATTTTCTTTCAATTTTAGCGCATAGATAACCGTTGGATCGGCTTGCAATTTCATTCCGCGGTTTATCCGATTGAGATATACACCCGCGACACGCTTTCGTTCGTCTTTTTTAATAGTTTCTTTCTGCACAACCGCTGCAAGAGCTATTACCTGCTCTGGCGTTAGGCCAATCTTGTCTGCTTTAGCGCGCCGTTCGTCATTCCAAAAGCGCTGGTATTCATTCCACATACGGGCGCAAAATTCTGCCGCTGTGGTGTCCCAAAAAAAATCATAGGTGTTGGGCAAATACATTGCCAATGCATTGTAGGTATCAAAGGGCTTGTCATGTAAAAAATCATGATCCTTAAACGCCATAACAAAATCCAAACTGTCTGGAGCAAGTTGTTGTGCCAACCGACCCGCCAAATCTTCTAAACGCTCTTGATTGTTAAAACGCACCTTTACGGTCTTGCTTTGACTGCGAAGCGTATTGATCAAATCGTTATTAGAACTCCCTTTTTTCAGTTCATATTTACCCGATTTTATACGGGTAGCATACCCTTTTTTTTGAGCAGCTAGCACAAAGTTTTCTGTAGAAATCAAATACGGGTTTAGCTGGCGAATAAGGCTTTGTAGATCGGTGTTTTTTTTGATATAAACTGCTTGGGTTTGCTCTTCAAAACGGGTATTGCTCTGAAAAAAAACTTGATAAAATTTAAAAACAAAAAACGAACCTATTGCGGCACCCAAAAGGGTTGAGAGTATCAGTATTCGGCGTCGATTATTCATAGTATTTTTTGATAAAACAATTCGTCATGGTACGACTGATTATAAAAATTCCAACTTTTTTTTACCCCTGTTTGTTCAAAACCACAACCTTCAAAAAGCGCAATGCTTCCGTGGTTTTCTATGGCTATACCTGCATAGAGTTGATGCAACTCCAAATGCGAACGCACATAAATTTCCAGCATTTCTAACGCTTTTTTGGCATAACCCTTACCGCGTTGGTTTTTCTGGATTACAATGCCAACCCCTGCACGGTGGTGCAAAGGTTCAAATTCAAACAAATCAATAAATCCTACGGCAACGTCCATAGAATTCGCAATTGCAAATCGCAACTGCCGCGCCTGAAAAATATCTTGGTGGGCATTGGAGATATAATCCAACAGTAGGGCTTTAGAATAGGGTTGGGATCGATTGCTGTATTTCCACAACGACCGATCATTCTCAATTTCATAGAGCAAGGTTACGTCTTTGATCTCGATAGGTCGCAGGTGGATATCCATAATTATTGCGAAAGTAGTATTTGACAAACAAAAACCGCGGGGCCCTCAAGTTTGATGTTTTTAAAACCGGTACTACTGGGCTCAAACGACACAGTCAGCATTCCCCCTACAGCCTGAATTTCCACTTCATGTTGGTGGGTCAATCCCAATCGGTAGGCTGCTAATGCAGCAGCAACAGCACCTGTACCACACGCTAAGGTTTCGTTTTCAACGCCACGCTCGTACGTCCTTATTTTAAATGTATTGGATGTGAGTTGTTGTACAAAATTTACATTTGTA
>Ga0255768_10002768_pt1 | contig 17554 bp, 27 predicted proteins | sample 071ome_33_FD_179983 | JGI IMG/M metagenome (GOLD analysis project Ga0255768, IMG submission 179983) | Coastal salt marsh microbial communities from the Groves Creek Marsh, Skidaway Island, Georgia - 071412AT metaG (version 2) | ecosystem: Environmental > Aquatic > Marine > Intertidal zone >...
ACGAAGTCCACCCCCTGAACAATTTTTGCGACTCTAAGATTGCGACCTACCGTTTGACGCAGCGGGACATTGGTCATTACAAGCTGCACGAAGTTACGATCGAGAATGTGTTGGCTTATGGCCGTCAACGCAGACTTGGTACAGACGATAGAAAAGGCGTCGCCAGGAGTACGCTTAACACTCAGTTGCAATACATGGCGGAGCTCGTCGAGTTTGCTCGCATTTCATGGGGCATGCCTTTTGAAACAAACCCTGTGAGAGACGCGCGCTACGCCCTTGCTAAGATGAAGTTAGTGGGTCCTAGTCGCAAGCGTGCACGTAGGCTCGCCTCTGGTGAGTACGAAAAGCTTATGGAAGCAGCCAAAGGGCACTGGATCTCACACTTCATTGTTATTGCCGTCCACAACGCTATGCGTCTGGGGGAGATTCATCGGCAGACGTGGGAAGACGTGGACTTTAAGAATCGCACACTAACTATCCGAGACCGCAAAGACCCTCATGAGAAAGAGGGCAACGATGAAACAATCCCCATGTTTCATGAGACATGGACCCTGCTTCATGGTCTATGGTTATGCGGCAAGCAGCGCGGAAGAGTCTTCTGCCAGGTTGCTACTGCTGGTGCTGTGTCGGACAAGTTTGCGGATGTAGCGCAAATAGCGGGGTGCCCTGACCTGCGCTTCCATGATTTGCGGCACGAAGCTTGCAGCCGTTTATTCGAAGACAAGCTGACAATCGAGCAGGTAGCGCTGGTGTCCGGACACAAGTCTTGGGACACCTTAAAGCGCTACACGCAGCTAAAACCTGGTGAGGTGTTAGCTGTTAAAGAAGATCAATTGGATAGTTAATTATTTTGGACTCAAGATAACTGGCAACCTCGGGTGTCGGGAACAAGTATTTTTTCCCGTGCTTGATGTGGGGAACATCGAGTTTGCCACGATAGATTTGTTGATAGACGGATTGCGGTGCTAGTTTTAGCAGGGAAGCAACTTCGGGAAGATCCATTAAAGGGCCGTATTTTTCTACAAGCAGATCTTCCACGATATACCTCCTCGTGTTTCTTTGAACCAAGGTCCATAGTTCTGGGTGTAGTACCCGATATTTATTTCATAGTGGTTAGTTTTCATGTTGCTCATGCTCCTTCGTAGAGTCTATTAATCGGTTTAAGTACCATTGGGCTTTTTCTAGGTCTTCTAGAGGTTTGCCTTTGTATCGATATCGCCACAGATACTTGAGGCAGTTGGCCTTGCAATACCCTTGGAATTCGATGGGGGACATGGATGCTTCGATTGCAGTAATGCATTCGATGCTTCCAGTATTGTAATGGGGGGGTTGTTCTACTGCGTTCGACACCGCTACCTCATGTAGTTAATTAGAGCCGCTAATATGGTATACGATAACATTTTTGTATTTATTAGCAACGCTGATAACGCGTTTTTTAATTGATAATGTAAGTCAGAAGAGGTAGCAGCTTAGCTTCTAGTTGGTTATTGCTTGGACACTTATCAATATTGATAACTTCTAAAGTGTCTGAGGTTTTGCGTTTGATGAGGTAAACCTTGGGTATGCGTCCTGGTGTTAGACGAGGTCGTTTTAGCTTGAGCATGTTGGAGCACAAGACCATTTGCCCGGCGTAGCCTACGGGCTTTAGATCTTTTTCAAGGCGAACGGCGCATATTGCTTTGTGGTTTTCTTCGCATACTGTTGTAACGATGCGTCGCCTATATGCGACTTCGTTAAAGTTAGGCGGTGTTTTGGGGTACACGTACAGCACCGGTACGCGGATGCGGTTAGCTTCTATTGGACTGTATTTTGGATCAATTTCTAGAGGATCAACTTCTAGGAAGTTTGCTAGCTTAGCTATGGCGTCGGTGTTTAGCTCTGTAATATTGTTTAGATATTGGCTAAAAGCACCTTGAGTCCAGCCTAGTTTTGCGGCTGCGGCTGTTTGGTTAAGTTCGAATTGTTCCTTTTTTTCGTCCCAAATCCGTCGCAGGTTTTTGACTGCTTGGGGTAGTTTTTGTTCCACGATTATATCCTCTTGATAGAACGTGATTTTCGATCAGCATGGCAATCTGCTGAAACGAAACTGCTTCATCCTGAAGCTCGCGTTGTGTCATACCGCTAAAAGACTTCGGTGCCGTTAATGCTACTGCCGAACTGTCGAAGCCAATAATTACCGCCACTAATTGTCCGCACATATGCGCTCTTGTCAACCAGGCAGCTTGTAATTTTGATAAACCGAAGTTGATTATGGTTGATTCTCGCTTGGGCAGCTTGATGTACTTGTACTCAACCCAAAGAGAACCGGCGGGTCCCATGTAAAAAGCGTCAGGGACACCACCGGTATAGGTATCGTGGATTTTCCAGCGATACACTTCTGGTGAGAGATGCCGATGCACGGCTTTAATGAAGCCGTGCTCGTTCATGCATTTTTATGCGAAAGACGTACCGGTGTACTGGTCGTAGAGACCTTCAGCAACCTCATAGTCTTCCTTTTGTGCCCAGCCAACTACGTCAAGATCGATGTTCATGTAGCTGAACCCGCTCTTGCTTTCGACTGATTTAGACGAAATCTTCCACAAAGAAGCAAAACGATCGCCGCCTTGCATAGCAATCTTGCTATTCCAGGCGCGAGACGTTGCTAGTTTTGAGCTAGCAAAGTCGAAGATGACTGGAGTCGTGTCCAGCTCGCCGGTTTCTGGGTCTTTGATTAAGAGAAGGTGTGCGTGGTTTTCTTTGATATCCCACTCTTCAGGCAACTCTTGCCCGGCTTTGCACTCTTTGGCTTCTTCTTCGGTGTCGAAGCTGCCGCCGTAGCCGCCGCCTGCGTCATGGTTACGCCATACAGCCCACTGTACTTTAAACGTAAGCGACAGGCAGTAGATCTCTGTCATAGTTTGCTTGGTAAGCGTGTTGATGAAATCACCGATTTCAGCACCTTTGATGTACTCTTTGTGATGCTTGTCGACTTCGTTCGACATTTTCTGCAGCAACTTGATTCGGGGGATGACAATGTTTTGCCCCACGTTTTCGTTACCACGACCAACGCCTTCTAAGCTGATGTGCGCGGGTACGTTGTCGTCGAGTTTGATAGCTAGATTAGTCATGCTAATACCTTTAGGTTAGATTAAACGGATTGATAGTTTGCGAAGTTCTCGCTGTTTTACTCCAGGGATGTCAACGCCCATAGCCCACAGTTCTTTGCATGCGGTGCTAGATAGCCGACGTTGTAATACTTCAAAGTTGCTGGTCTCACTGAGCCAAACGAAAAATTGTTCCCAGTCATAAACTTCGGGCACAGTGTCTTCGTTGATGGAGATGTTGGCTGCAGAGTTACCGCCCTTTGTAGAGCCTTGGTCATCCAAGTTGCGGATGCATTGCCAGTCGAGATCTTGCTTCTCTTTGTTGAGTTCTTTGAGTTGCGAGTTGAGCTGGTCAATTTGCTGTTTGTTTTTGACGCGTGCGTCGATGAGTTCACCTAAGTTCATGCTGTTTTCCTTAGTTCATTGAGTTTGTTGAGTACGGTGAGTAGGTCTTCCATTCGGCCTAGTTTGTCTTGAAGCTTTTCGTAGACATCAGGTTCCCAAGTGTCGCGAGCAGCAATCTGTATTACCTCGGTCTTTTTAGTTTGACCGGCACGGTAGATACGACGATTGAATTGCTGATAGTGCTCAGCGTTGTAAGTGGGTGATGCCCAGATAACGGATGTAGCACGGGTAAGTGTGAGTCCGTGCCCAGCAGATTGTGGGTGTGCAAACACAACCTGCAGCTGACCAGCTTGCATGCGGTCAACGATGTCTTTGCGTTTTTTGGCAGGAGTAGTGCCGTCGATAAAATCGTATTTGATACCGGCTTTATCAGAGAGCTCGGTTAGTTTTTCCCGCTCATGACGCCAGTTGAATGCAACCAGGCTGTGGTCGCGTGCTTGTATAAGATCCATAACAAGCTGGTAGCGTGCATCATGAACCATGAGCGATGATCCATGGTCATCGTATACAGCACCCGTACACAGCTGCAGCAGCTTCTTGACCTTAGCGCCTGCATGGATGGCGTTGATGGTGCCTTTGCCGGTATACAGCACGGAATCTTCTGCCAGGGTGTTGTATTGCTGCAGGATCTTAGGCGGCAGGTCGACGTACATGGTGTTGATTGACTGTTCAGGCATGTCGATACAGTTTTCGAGCGTGTAACGCACGTTGATATCTTTGATAGCAGCGGCAACCATTTCCTGAGCTTCCGGCTTGTCTACCCAGACATTTGCGAAGCCATTGAACTGAGGTGTGCAAACAGCGCCGCGGAATCCGTAGAAGCGTTTGCCTAGTCGTTCACCGTCGTCAACAAGCAAAGCCGGGTGCCAAATGTCGAGAATAGTGTTGCTGTTTGGCGTGCCCGACATGGCAATGCGGTATTCGAAGTGCTCAGCAAGACGAGCTGCAGCTTTACTGCGCTGACTGTCTTTGTTTTTGAACGCAGTAAACTCGTCGATGCACAATGTATCGAAGCCGTCTAGGTGCTGTTTGTTTTTCATGAGCCACTTAACGGCGTCATGGTTAGTGATGACTATGTCTACGTCTGCCTTGAATGCCTCGGCACGATTGCGTGCGTATGCAACAGCGTATGTCAGTCCTGGTTGGAATTTAGTGCAATCGTCTCCCCAGCTTGCAGCGAGAATGCTGAGCGGGGCAAGGACGAGAAGCTTACCTTCACGCCGTTGGGCGTAAGCGTCGAGTACAGAACGTGTTTTGCCTGTGCCGGGATCGCTTGTGATGAGAACTCTGGGGTTATCGAGGATAAACTGGGTTGTTGTTGCTTGGTGCTCGAAGGCTTTTTGCATGATTCATGTCTCATGATTTTTTACTGATGACTTTTAGTTTGGTGTCAGGTTCTTCAACAATGATTTCTTCAGGGTCAGGCTCTTCTGTCTCCAGATAGTCTGAAGGCACGAGCTTTAAGAGGAGGGTGCGGCCATCCCATTCATAGTCATCGAGGTTGATCTCGACTTTGATCCGCATTGGTCCTCCTGACGCAGCTATATATTAGCGACACTAATACAGCTATCCGAACAATTCAAGGCTTGGGAGCTAGATTCTTTTTCCCGCAACAAATACAAAAGAGCTATCAGTTTGAAAGCCATCATGGTCGTCTCCTTATTTTCTTTGGTTTAGGTTTGGGTGGAGGTTTTTCATGCTCCACAATGCTGTTGCAAATTTCGCGTGCAAGAGCGGCTTTTTCTGAACGGTCATACTTACCGACGACTTTGATGTGGCTGGACTTTAGTCGATATGTTGACCAAAAAGCGGCCTCTGGTGGGTCGGTTGCGAGTTCATACTCAATGTGGGTTCCGTCGTCTCGCACGTAGAAGCACCCGGTGACGCGTCCTTTGTTGTTGAGGAGTCCGTGTCCTGCGCTTTTCTTTTCTGAATTGCTTTTAGCAGCAGGAACACTTCGATTGCGGTTAGTAGTCTTGAGAGCCAAATCATTCTTTCTCCTGATTAAAGTCTTTACCGAATTTAGCGACAAGAACGGTCACTACGGCTAAGACAAAAAAGAAGGGGAGCATTGCTGCACCGATTCCTACAACGATGAGGTAGCTGAAATAGAGCAGCATGAAGATTGCTGCAGCAGCTACCAGGTATTGAATTGTTTGTATGATTTGTTTCATGCTTGCCTCACATAAAAAAAGACCCCGCAAAAGCGAGGTCAAAGGGAGTGATCCCCGGCATCGCCGGAGTCCATGAGCTCTAGTTACATGTCACGACAAGTGCGCCATCGGTTGTAGTTGTGATGGTGCACCCAATGCTTCCGAACATGTCTTCGATTGTTTGATCTTTAGATGTGGCGTGAGTCAGCCAATCTGCATTACCTAAGTAGTCATACAGCGTGGTGTACTGTGCTAAGCCTCTAAGATCTGTCATACCAGTAGTGCCTAACGTGGTTAGGTCTGTCATACCAGCTGTGCCTAGCTCGGTCAGGTTTGTCATGCCTGCAGTACCAAGATTGGTAAGGCTAGTCATACCAGTTGTGCCTAGTGCAACTGTTCCGTTGATGCCTAGATCTGCTGTTGCCACTGTCGCGCCAAGCCCGGCGGTGCCAAGATCTACTAGGTTAGCCATGCCTGTTGCGCCGAGAGCAGTGAGGTTGTTCATGCCAGTTACACCAAGTTGTCCAGCTGTGTTGAGACCAACTGTGGCAATGTCAGTATTAGCTGCAAAACCTGCTGTACCCAGATCTACCGCACCAGTGATGCCAGCAGTACCCAGATCAACCATGCCGTTGATAAATGGCGTGTAGTCCACATTACCTACGGCATCAAAACCTGCGACTGCAACGTCTGCCGTCAAAGCATTGCCCGCGGTAAATGCACTGTACATTGCTTGTTGATTGACCGAGTCAGCAGAAATACGGGCCAGGGACACGTCTTTGTTGTACTCAGCCATCGCTTTTGTGGAATCTGTTTGCAACCACATCATGCCGAGGTTACTTATAGGTGCAGCTAATATTGATGCCCACTGCAATGCCTGTGATTGTTGAGGTACTGGAGTTACTGTTGGCGTTTGAGTAAGAGCAAGCGCCATGACTGCAGCACTAGCTGCTTGGCCATCTCCAGCTGCTGCAATTGCAGACAACGCATCAAATTTAGCTTGCGAAGCGGCAGCATTTGCCTGGGCTGCAGCTTCTACTGCTTCGTAATACTGAGTAGTTGATGATGCACAGCCCGTCATTACAACAAGGCTACTAATAGCAGCTAATAGTTTTTGCTTCATGGCTAACCTCCGTTGTTAGCTGACACCCCATTGGCATTGAGGGTCATCGCCTTGACGATATGAACACCATCGACATGAGCTTTTTGATGGCGTCGGGTTGAACTCCGTTTCTGTTGTCATCCTGACGGCGCGTGCGTTGAAGGCCGCGAAAAATTCCATGGCTTCAGCGCGCGTGTAGGAGCGTTTAGTTGTCTCGTTTTTGTCCAAGTACCACAGCTCAGTCTGGACAAACTCAAGATCTGGGTAACGTAAGAAAGTAGCGATCGCGTATAACAAGGCTTGTTGTGAATGCGATATTTCGTTGCCAAACTTCTTGCCTGTTTTGTAATCAATAACGCGAGCGCTTTGCTCGTCTTGATGTACAAGAGCGTCAAGCTTGATGCGAGCCCAAGTGCGACCTTCCATCCAGCCACAGACTTCCCATTCTTTGGTAAAGCCCCATTCACCTTCTAGTTCTACCTGTGCTTCAGCATAAAGATGTCGGAGCTCTTCAAAATCGTCTTCGAATTTTTTGAGGCTGTCAGGTAGCTCGCTAAGTTCTCCTTTGACGTAGTCTTCTGCTTCTTGGTGAATGTGGGTGCCGCGGTCAGCTGCAGGGCTGCTTGGTTCCTGCACTTTTTTGACGCGCTGTATGTAAGCGCGGTAAGGGCATTCTTCGAAGACTTTGAGAGCTGAGTAAGACCACGCATTTATTGGACCAAGCTCAGTTGGGGCAGCCGTCACTTTTTCTTCGTCAGGGCGTGTCTCAGCTACGAGTGCAACAGTCATATTGAATTCCGACGTAATGTCAGCTATTAGTCTAACTAATTACTGGAAGTACGCAAGAGGGCAGCGTCTTCATTTGTGAAGTACGTTTTTATAACGGATTGCAGTGAAACCTCATCTGTTCGCCATTTGACGTGGACGCCTCTAATTACGTTGGCATCTCTTCCGGCATCAGCTGCTCGTTTGCGGATTACTTCAATGTTGTTCCGAGTAAGACGTTTTTTGAAGTCGATGGGTGATAGCGGCGGTCTGGCTTCAGTTAGTACGTTGTACACAACCCGCAAGGTATCGGTTGGTACAACACTGTAGCGTCCTGCATGAGCGTCTGCGATCCAGCTTTTTACGAAGCGTTGCGCCGCATCAATTTCTCCTGAATTCATGACATTCGTAATACGGATATCTAGTACGTCATTGAACCAATCTAGGGTTCCTTCTCGTAGAGCAGAGCAGAACTCTTCGAAGACGCTCAGCGACGCTGTCTTCATCAAGCGTTTTGCGTCGTTGTCGACTGGCATGCGAACTAGAGACTCGTTGTACTTAAATGTGTCTAGCGCTCCAGCAAAATGCAGCAACTCTTTAGCAATATTTTGGAACTCCGATACTATTTCTGGGAATCTCTCTAGCAATTTTTGCTCTTGTCGGGGCGCAATGTTGTAACGCCGATCGCCGGGCTCAATCCGAATTGCGTCTACGTGGTTAGTCAGAAAAATAAAGCTCGTGTAGTTAGGGACTTCTACCTGATTGCTTCGCATTTTTCGGATCGTAACGCTTGGTTCTGTAATCTGGTTCTTGAGTTTGTTAGCAACCTTTTGCGTAGCAGCGCTGCTTGCCATGTGGAATTCATCGACAACACAGACAAGCGCCTGTTGCAGATATGAGTTGAACTGTTCTTCGAGGTTTTCGAGCGTCTTTACTGGTGCTTGCTCCTCACTGAACAAAGGCCGTAATACTTGATAAGCAAACACACCTTTACCAGTCCCCGGGACGCCGCTTAGTACCCAGGCGGTCTTTGCTTTTTCTTTTGTCTGATAGATGTAAGCCAGCCAGTTAAAGAAGCGTTCTACTTCTTGCTGTCCATCCCCCAGGATATGTTTCATGAGCTTGTAAATAGTAGGACACTTATCTTGAATTTTTGACACATACCCAATTTCAAGTGGTTCTGCTGGTTTGATGGCGTTGTTCATAAACATGGTGCGTTTGAACGTGTTGACGCGGTAGGGCACTGCAGTTAGATCAACAGTAGGTCCAGTATTGGTAGGATCAAACGACATATCGGCATCTGGCACAAAGTCAGGTGCAGGTCGACCGTGCGATCGCATAAAGTCTTCAATGGATTGTCGTGATGTAGGTTTGAGTGTTTCAAATTCGCTGATGTTTGGGTTGTATATGCCGTTCCAATAGGTATCTGTGTTGAAGTCACGGAACACTACTGGGTAATCCGCCTTTCCTTCTTTTTTCATCTCCTCATCAAATAGGTCAAAGATTGACTTATAGAAGTCACTGTCTGCCTGCTCAATCAGGAAGATTGGCTCGCCCTTGAAGTTGTGCATGTACGTTGGGTTTTCAAGGTTGAACCAGTAAGCGTTGCTGTCTCCGCCGTTAATGTTGCATCGGATAAACGGCGAGTTAGTGGTGTCCGCAATAACAATAGACATGCGATCTGGGTTGAGCAGCACTTCGTGTGGCTGCTTGTCGATGTCCATTACCTTTATCTTTTCTGCAATCTTGCGGAGGCCGCTGCTCTCCCGCAGTTTGTTCTTGATGGTTTGGCTGTTTTCGTAAACTTGTTGCGGGCTGAGATTTGCAACAAGGTTGGCCAGCTGCAGCCGAGAGTTCTGTTTGTCTACCAGCACAATGCGGTCATCTGCTGATGCAAAAGGATCTTTGCTTGGGTCTGCAAATGTTGGTGGCGCTATGAATATTAGTTTGCTCGCGTCTGCGACGCTTATGTCTAGCGGATACTTCAATGACTGGCCGTTTACGCTGAGCTCTAGTTGATTCTTGAAGAGGTCGTTTGTGTAGTTGATGTGTTGTAACCACAGCTTGATTGTTTTCGCAGGAAGCGGAACATCTAGCAGCATAAATATGTGCATGCTTATAGCATTGTCTTTGAACCCTATGCTGGACGATGCCTGTGCTATGTAGCTGACATTTTGTAGCTCACTTGGCATGCAGCGGAGTAAAGCTTCTGCGATGTCTTTGAACTTGTCGCTATCAATGTTCCAGTAAGGAGCAAAGTTGTGTCCTGGCAATGAAATGCCGTCGAAGTCTAAGACAAGCAGGTTAGTTGGCTGCGCTCGATCGGTTGTGCCTGCTCGACTTTCTTCTACAAGAGCTCGTTTGAGGTTGCCTTTGAGAAGACAGTGACCGACACCTGCGTGCTCTACGATTGCATCGTACAGCTCGGCAATGTTGTTGATGTCGTGTTCGTAAGATGTAACTTTTTTAACGTGCGGATATGGTGTGAAATTATTTTCACCGTCGTGGTGTTTGCTGAGATTACGGCCGTTGGCGGCCCCCAGAAATGTAACTCTCATAGATTGTTAGTCCCGCTAATATTGATCGGCAGATTTTTTAGCGCTCGAATGGCGAGTAATTTCTACTTCTGGATCTGCTTCGAAAACGATTCTGACCTGATTGCGATCAATCCGGCCTACTGTCAGGATCGCGACAGTCTCACCATCTTTGACGATGGTGACTTTTTCGTTGACTTTCCTTGTCAAAACGAGTCGCGACATATCACTTACTGTAGTTATGTGCATACCCCCCTTCAGCGTCTAGGGGCAAATCTGTTGCCCAAGAAGGAGGTTTGCACAAAGTGTGAATGACAATCTCCATTGTAGCATCCGGCTCAGTATTTGCAGCAACTATTACCACTTCGTCGTGAACTGTCAGAGCAACTGTCGCTTCTGGCAGGCTGTCCTGTAATCTGAGCATGGCATCTGTAATCACGATGCGTGACAGTGCTTGGACAACATTTTCTGTTAATCGCCCACCGTATGTTTTTTCTATGCCATTGCGCCCAATATACTCAAGCTGGCCATTACGAACGCGTAAGTCTTTGTATTTCAGAGACATTTTGTTGGGCAGTTTAATCTCTCCCCCATTGAACATAAGCACAGAGTAGGGAAGAGCTGTCCGCTCATGTAGCGATAGCATTAAGTAGTTTTCTAGTCGTTTCCATAAAATAGGAATGCGACTGTAAGTGTTGCGGTACTTACCGACTACCGCGGCAGCTTGTGCATCGCTGAAGTCTAGTGATGGACCCGCTGCTCCTGACGCAAGTGTCGCCTGGAACTTCTTTGCTCCCATGCCATAACCAAGACCGAGGATAGCGGTCTTGCCAACAAACCGTTCTGTTGGATCGTTGTTCTTATTGATCGGTCTGTTGTAAACAGTTGATGCAAAGTTGCTGTAGATGTCTTCGCCGCTGGCAAATTGCATTAACAGATCGTCTTGTCCGGCAAGCCATGCGAGCATGCGAGCCTCGATGTTACTGAGGTCAGCTACATATACGAGCTTATCTTTTGGTGCGATGAGGCACTTACGTAACTCACTGCCGCGTGGAAGGTTCTGCAAGTTGAGTTTGTCTGTGCCGCCAAAGCGACCCGTGTGTGCGGCGTAGTAACGGAGTGGGGCAGGAAGTTCGTTAGTAGTAGGGTGAGCTGCAGCCAGAAACCTGGATGCGCGTGTTTCATTGATACGAGATTTTACTGCTGTGCGACCATCCCAAATGTGCTGATGTTCAGGATACATGTTGCACAGCTGCTTCCATCCCGGGTCGTTTTTGCCAAAGGCTGGGATGGATAGCCCTGTGTTTGGGCTAATTTTAGTTGGCACGACAATACCAAGGTCCTCGATAGCTGCTGCAAACTTTTGGTTTGAAGCAAGCACTTCCCTGGATAATCCGCTGTTCTTGATTGCTGTCTCACCAGCCATGAGCTCTGATTCATGGTACATGGTCAAGCGTTCCCGATCGATTTGCAGTACCGGTTCGCAGAACATGCGGGTTGTTAAGTCGATCAGATCAAGTTCGCTTTGCGGATAAGCCTCATGAAGCTGTTTGAAGATAGCGTAAGTAAGGGCTACGTCTTGAATACAGTAGCCAGCTATCTGTTCCTCAATGTCGGGCGGTAAATCGTATATGCCTTTTGCGTTGACGAGCTCGTCGCCTTTCCGCATTGACTCGTCGTTGGGGAAACAACGCTCGCTAGTGGCTCGAAGCGATGCTGACATACCGGGCCACCACCCCCGTGCCATAGCCGCAGTGTCGTAGTAATACGCTGGTTTGAGTCCGTAGTGTTGGGTTAACACGAAACCGTCAAACGGTGTGTTGTGGCAGAGCAGGGCGGTGTTGTCCCAGTCGAACTCTGCAAGTGCAGATTTGACCTCGTCTTCTGCTACCCAATATGGTTTGTTGTTATCAACCTGTAAGCCTACGCCCCACACTTTGAACTGTGGATCGCGAACGTATTCCATGGTTGTGATTTTAGATAGTGAAAGTTTAGTGTCGTAGTAGGTTTCGAAGTCAAGTGTCAGGAGCGTCTTGCTCACGATTGCGTCCTCGCATCTTTTTGCGCGGTATAAACTCCACCGCGTCTTCATCCCACGCACTAGCGTGTTTGGGAAGCTTTTGTATTTGACCGCCCCGTTCTAGGAACTCTTTTGTTTCTTGTTCTATTCGGATGCGATCTAAAATGTTTTGTTTAATTGGTTGATTCTTTGGCCCACTCATCACGAAAGACTTTTAATCCTTTGATCAATGGATACTCATCAGAAATGTGTATCCACCGAATTCCGTTTCGATCGCAGCTTTGTAAAAGAGAGGCATATGCAAAAGACGACCCCTCTCTTACTAACTCCCCCAGTTGATCAACGTCTTCTTTTGGAACAGGGACCCAAGCAGTTTTTCCGTAAGGGTAATTTGGTGACACTCGCGCCCAGTCAAGCGGTGATATGTGGAGCTTGTTGATTTCAATGACGGTTGTGAGTGCTTGCTTGAAGTCTTTGTGTAGCGTCATGCTGAGTGGCCAATCGTCTGTTGCACAGATATTAGCCCCACTAATTTGTCAATGCAACAAGTAAGTCGTTTTACCCCATGGAGCTGACTGATCTGCTTCGGTTGATACCCACAGCACAGGGTAATGCGGCTCAGGTGGAAACTCGTCGCAGGGGTACAAGTCAGTAAAGAACACCATGCCTTCCGGCTCAACGTCGTTCTCAGCAACCCAGTCGAAGATTGGCTGGAACAGTGTGCCGCCTCCGCCGCCCACGTTGAGTATGTCGCTGGTGAGTTCTTCGTCAGCAGTGACATCTACAATGCGTCCGTCGTCAACCTGCGTGTCGCATTGGATAAACACCATTCGTTCCGGTCGAAGCTCTTCGTGGATAGCCACGATTTCTGACAAGAACTTGTGGATCATGTCAGACGTTGATCCTGATGTGTCCATAGCAACAACGTACGTACCAGGCGCTTCGTCGTACATGCTTGGGAAGTACTCGTCCTCACTAATGTAAGCACGGTGAGGCCGACGCCAGGTGAAATCGTTCTTGCTGTTTCCCGTAAAGAATGGCCACAGGTGTTGACGAAAATCGATCTGTGCTTTTTGCAGGTGATCGATAAGACGATCCATACCGCCGGGTAACTTGCCTGCTGCTTTGGCAACCTCGGCTGCTTGTTGCACAGCCAGATCCCACGACACTTCGAGTCCTGAACCCGAGTCAGCATCGAGTGCGCCTTCGCCTGCGTCCATGACAAGACCCCAAGGACAAGACTGGGAGTTCTCGTCGAGGTGTTCGTAAATAGCTTCGGCTGTCATGTCACAATATTGCTCATCGTGCACGCCACCGTCAGGCAGGATAAAACCTGTATCCAAAAGAAACAGATTGATAGCGTGGTCACATGCGATGTTCCATTGCATGGGCTCACGTTCTTGTCGCCGCGTCATGTGGTGACTGACACAGTGCATGACCTCATGTGCAATAAGGCCCTGCAACTCCATGTCTGTCAGCTTGTCCACAAACTTGGCGTTGAAGTCCAAGTGAGTACCGTCTGTCTGTGCAGTTTTGATGTCATCACGCTCACGTACTTTGAGCTTGAGACTCAAAACGCCGAAGAACGGCTCATTGAGAATAAGCTGCGAACGTGCCGATGTGACACGTCGCATGGTTGATGATTCATGGTCCATAGTTAGGCTACCAATTTGGATGTGAGTACAACTCGGTTGATGAGGTCGCCATCGACTTGCGCGATCTCACGACGCTCACGAGCTTGCGACTCGCGAGTGACTTTCTTGTGAAGCTCACGAAGCATCTCGTCAGGCACAAATTCTTTCATTGATGGTTGAGCGTCAAGTAGCTGCTTGAGTGTGTTGCAGCTGTCTAGCAGGCTATCGATTTGTCTGTCGTAGTTACGTCTGTCGTTGCGAGCTTTCTCACGACGCTCTGCTAGATCTGTGAGCTTGTCTTTGACGCGCATACGTTCTGCTTCAGGAAGATGCAAGTCCCAAAGTTTTACCTGATGCGAGTTATAACCACGTCTGAGCCATGAGTTTCGCTCTGTTGGAAGTTCAAACTCCTCAGATTGTCGATCGCCAAAGTGGACTACAACCTTGTCGCTTCTGCGCGGTTGAAAGTCTGCGTCAGCTAGGTCTTTGTAGAGGGCTCCATGGGTTGTTACGAAATCTGAAAGCGCGATATGCGACGGATGTTCGACGATGCCTTGCCACACACTTTCAATAGTCTCGTTGTCGAGTACAGGTTCGACAACTGCTGTGTCATAGGCTTTAAGCGCAGTACGGTGTATTTGTCTGCGCGTGTCTCTGCCAAGTCTTACTGATGCCATAGGTCTCTCCTTAGAAGATTACTGATGCGTTGTCTGATATGTACTGTTGTACCGACTGCTCGGTAGCAAGCGTGCGGTCTTTACCCAGGATGTCTTTAACTGCTACTACCTGATACTCAGTAGGTAAGCGACGCAGGTAAGTCATGATCGGTTTGATATCTTGCTGGTTTGCCCGAGACGACAGGGCACCTGCAACGGCGTACAACGTGCTTGGTGAGTCAGGCACGCGAACACTGCCGGGGCTACGAACAATCTGATCGATGTCAGGCAGGTCGTGGTAGATCTTGCGGAACGACAGGTACTCGCCTGCAGCACCGTCACCTACACATGATGCAATGTCATAAAAACCATCATCATCCATAAACGGCAGTGCATCATTGACGAATGACCAAGTACGTGGAGTAGGGAACGCGTAAGCAGCAGCGTCGATGTCGTGCAGCAAGTTTGGTCTGTAGCGTAAGAAAGCAGGGATCGATGCGTCCATGCCGACTTTGTGTGCGTGTGCACAGAAATCGTCGATGTGCGCTTCCATGACGTAATGTCGGAACCTACTCTTCACTGCAGTTGTCATCTCTACTGCACCAGCACGGTCGAAGCTTCGGTTGCCCGCTGCTACGATGATTGTGTTGGGTGGCAGTTCGTATGTACCGATGCGGCGACACAGTAATAGCTGCAGCAGCGCATTCTGTGTTGCTTTCGGTGCATGAGTCAGGTCGTCAATAAACAGCAAGACTGTACCTGGGTAGCTTGAGTCTGGGTAATCCTCGGGCACGCCGTATCGAGTGCGGTATGTGCCGTCTTGTTGCTCAACAACTTTGAGGCCACCGCGCACGTCGACTGGGTCGAACAAGTTAGCGCGGATTTCGAAGACCTTTGCGTTGAGTGCGTCACCAAGTTGGTACACGATCTCGGACTTACCGATACCCGGTGCACCCCAGATCATGATGCCTTGCCCTGATTTGGCAGCTTTCTCTGCTTGCTTAGCAAGATCAGCTGGGCGGATTGTTCTCATGTGTGTCTCCTCTTGAGAATTGCTCGGTTGATAGGACTGATAGAACCTGCGTGAGCTCGGCAGGGTCTACCTGAATCATGTTGCGTGGTTCATGGTCCGTGGCTGTGTGCTGCATGTGATGCTGCAAATGCATCAGGCACCATTGAATTGCTTCTTGGCGGGTTTTGATCATGCGACCTCCATGTTGTCTGGTGCATGTTTCGCGTACTGCTCGGCACGCCACTCTGCTTCCATCTCTGCCCAACAGTCTGTGTGGTAGAGATAGCCGTCTTCGTCCTGCTTAAAGTCAGGACCGTTATCGTCGACAGCGTCATCACACCAACGACAGTGGATGATGTAGTGGTAGGGGCGGCTCATGAATCCTCCTCGATGGCTTCGTCAGCTTCGTAGTTGGGATCAGTAAGAACAGCCTGTCGGAACATTAATAGCTTTGCGTCTTTGCACTTGTCACAGACGCGGCACAGGTAAATGCCACGGGCGTCGTACTCTTCCCAGCTGTAGTCCACCTCTGGGTCTTGCTTGCAGGCATGAAACTGAAGAGGTGGATACTCGTTCATTGGACTCTCCACAGACCTACTTGGCTGCTGTCAGGCAGCGTGCGTCTTGCGTACTCGCGTTCGGGGAATTGCTTCTTTAACTGAGACTGGCGACCGTCTAACCGCTTGCTGTCTTTCTTAGAGACAAGCAACACCTGGCCGACTTCCATACCTTTCAATGCAGTGTAGAGAGGTGAACCACGGTTAGTCGTTCGGGGTGGTAACGGTATGTCACTGACAACTGTGAAACGTACATTTTTAAATGAAGACATGTTTAACTCCTTCGTAAATTAAAAGTGAAAAATATATGAGCACGACTAATATCAACGCCCAGTACTGCTCGCTCATTGCAACGTCGCACTCTTTGCTTCTTCTACTTGATCTTCGAAGATCAAAAAGTGTGCTTGCTCAATTCCAGATGTAGCTGCTTGCAACACAGCAACGCCTGCAGCTGTTTTGTCGCTCTCGCAGTAGAAGTACATAGCTGACCCGGTACGAACTAGCGTTGTAGCGATCAGCGGGCCTGCGTCTTCTTCGTGATCACGATGCAGCTCCATAAGAAACTGGTTCAGCTTTCTGCGAATTGATTCTTCTGTATCGTTATCAATAGCCATGAGTTTTGCTCTCGTAGTTGTTGGGTTCATTGGGGTCAGGTTCGGGTGGTCCGGCACGATCACGTTGCTCGCGGTAAGCGTCGAAGCAGTCTTCCTCTTCACGCTCCGCATACGGACCGGTCCTGTCGTGCCAGTGAGAGTAGTCATTGAGCGGGTCGTCCGTGATGGAGCACGGCATGCGACCTTCGGATATGTCGAGATGCATAGCGTATGCCTCGTTAATTTCTTTGATTTGTTGGAGCAATTGTTTGGTGATGTCGTTTGTCACGACGCCACGCCTTGTGGCTCATGCACGCGCCAGCCGAATTTGCGGTAGGGAAACTTGTCCGTCTTGATCATGCCGAATGACTCATGACGCATGGTGCGCTTCATGAGAAACAGCAAGACAGAGACAACCAGGCCAGCGAAGAGTGCTGCCATCATGCCGCTGAACGTGCCAGCAAGCAGGAACATCAGCAGCGTGGTTACGAGTAAGTCGACATAGATGTCGTAGTTAATGATGCGACGCATGCCAAATTTGAACAGCAAGAACAGCAAGCCTGCTGCAGCTATAAGTCCAGCTAATATCATAAGTCACTCCTTGATTGGTTTAGTACAAAGAAAGTCCACCAGGACATCTCGTTTCTGCTTGGTGTTGTTACACAGGTCGTTGATCAGCCGCTCAACCGCGGGTCGGTTTTCGGCACGGATGCACGACTCGACATGTGCAGCAGCCATGTTTGCTAACTCGGTCCATGGGTCATGCTTGAGGTTGTCAGTCATGCATAGGTCCTCCGTAGATAAATGCAGTACTTGGTGTCAGTTCTTCAGGCGTGGGACATGGTGGGTGATACGTGACCCATGGTGTTGACAGCCATTTGTTGAACACTGGACGTGAGTAACGCGTGGCCCGCCCGTCGTATGTGTGTTTGACTAAGCGTCGTGTGTCGCATAAAGCTACACATGCGTCGCGTATATGTCGTTGGGATATACCAAGACGTTGAGCAAGTGCAGTGATGTCGAACTCATCGCCGCTGAGA
>Ga0255768_10002787_pt1 | contig 17497 bp, 12 predicted proteins | sample 071ome_33_FD_179983 | JGI IMG/M metagenome (GOLD analysis project Ga0255768, IMG submission 179983) | Coastal salt marsh microbial communities from the Groves Creek Marsh, Skidaway Island, Georgia - 071412AT metaG (version 2) | ecosystem: Environmental > Aquatic > Marine > Intertidal zone >...
AGATAACGCGGTCGGCGTTTAGGTAATCGAACGCCAGCATATAGGTGAGCTCATCGAGCACCACCAAATCCAGGTTCGTATTGGTCAGCATCGCCTCGGCTACTGCCCAAGTGCGCTCTGCCGCTTCGATATCCGAAGCGCGGTCCTGGGTATCCCAGGTAAATCCGGTGCCCATTTGGTAAAACTCGACCCCAGGGCAGTGATCTCTCAGGTAATGCTCCTCGCCGGACAACTGCTGACCTTTGATAAATTGCACAACCCCCACCCGTTGGCCGTAGCCCAGAGCGCGCATCACCATGCCAAAGGCGGAAGAGGTTTTGCCTTTGCCGTCGCCCGTTAAAAGCACCGCTACTCCTCGTTCAAGCGTGGCACTGGCGATGGTGGCATCGACCTTGGCCTTTTGTTTTTCCATGGCTTTTTTATGACGCGTGGCTTTTGTTGGCTTTGTCATGATCTTGATCCTAGATGCTATATCGCAAGCCGACGTAGGCAGCTCGCCCTTGAACAGCGTAGTCGCGAATACGCGGCGCCAGTTCATCAGTCAGATTCTCGACCCGAGCGTTGACGACCAAACCGCGACCCAGATTTGTTGTAACTGTCCAGTCCACCTGATGGGTGTCGGGCATCGGCGCATTTGTGACGTCAACACTATCAAACTGACCATGAAGGGTGAGTGAGGATTGAACGAGGTGGTTTTGCCATTGGATGGACAGAGCGCCGCTCAATTCAGGTCGGTAGGCGCGCTGGGCTCCACTGCTGGTATCGGTCTCGTTCCAGGTGGCATTTGCAACGACTGACCAATGTTCTGCGAAGCGTGTCCGTGCAGCCAGCTCAACGCCTCTGGATGTCACCCGATCGTCAGTCTGCAGGTAGCCCGAGTAATTTGCGAGGTCAAAGACAATTTCGCTGTCGATGCGCTGATCGAACCAGGTGACTGACAACACCTGCTGTTCTTCACCCCATTGCAGTCCTAGTTCCCATCCCAGACTTTGTTCTTCCTGAAGGGGTATAGAGGAGGCTGGGGGATACCCGAACGGTCCTTCGTTGTAGCCGACCTCGTAGAGGCTAGGGGCCCTGAAGCCGGTGCCAATCGCCGCTCTGAGTAGGAGGGGTCGCGCGCTTTGTGTGAGATATTGAATGGTGCTCAGTCGCCAGGAAGTGTGCTGGCCAAAATCGTCGTTGTCGTCGTGACGCACGCCGGCGGTGGCGCTGCCGAGAAAGAGCGTCGAGTGCAATTCCCCATAAATGCCCGTATTGTCTCGGGAGCGCTGACTGAAGGCATCGTCGTAGGCTTGCTCCTGGAAATCGACGCCGAGCACGACGCGACCCAGTTCGCCCTGGTAAGAAGACAGCCAGGATATCTCCTGCTGCTCGCTTGTGGGTGTAAACGTGCTCAGTCCCTCGGTAGCAAATATTCGCTCGCTGCTGCTGTCTTCGAAGCTGAGGTTTGATGAAAACCGTAAGGTTTCCCAGTGGACCGCAACACGATGATTTGTTTGTTGAAAATCATCGGTGCACAGATTGCTCGCAGAGAAGTCGGTGGCGTTGAAGCAGCCGTCATAGTCATTCTCAGCGTCTATGTGATGGCTGCTCAGTTGAAGTTGCCACTGGTCGCTGATAACAACCCGCAGGTTGCCATGAAAGGTTTGATTCTCGTAGCCATCAGCGTCGGCGGGCGATTGATCCGAGGGTCGCGCATTGTATCCGTCGGTTGAAAGATCGGTATATGAGAGGGCTCCTTGTAGCCGCGCATTGCCACCGGCTACATTGATGCCCATTTGTCGAAACTGGTTTGCACCGCCCTCAAACGACAGATCCGCCAACAGGCCATCTGATGCTTGTCGCGATGTCAGTGCGATGATGCCACCGGCATCTGCACCGTACATCAACCCCTGAGGGCCCCGCAGAATTTCAACGCGCTCAATCCCCTCGGTTAACAGGTGCTCTATGCGGGGGCTTATTTGAGGCGATGAGGGATCACTTAAATCGATGCCATCGAGCAGCACCCGGGTCCTGTACCCCTCTTCACCGCGCATACGGATCGCGGCGGCCTTGCCAAACCCACCATCGCGGGTGACCGAGATACCTGTCTGGATGTTTAGCAGTGACGTCAGGTCTCGGTAGCCGAGCAAGGTAAGCGCCTCGCGATCAATCACGTCGACTGAAACCCCCACCTGTGACAGCGGCGTGGGAACCCGAGATGCCACGATGACAGTCTCTTCGATATCCGTTTGCGCGATACTGTCGAGTGGCAAAGCTACCACCAGCACGGCGATGCCTGCTCGCCGGACAAATCTTCTATTGTCTAAATGCCGAGGCCGTTGGCTTTGTGGATGCTTCGTTAGAATCAAGAGATAAACGCCTTCATGTCGGTTGCAGTAGGCGCTGGGAAATACAGGGGACGTCGCGTTGGAGGCGTATCATCGACACCTGCCAGAGCCCACCGCTCTTCGGTTTTCGGTGTCAGGCAGGTATCGGGCTCGGGATTTTCCCTACCGTTGCGGGGGCAGCGTTGGCTACAAGCATCAGCAGCTTTGTGCCAAACTTCCCTTTTAACCTGACCAGATCTGAGTGATCGACAGGCACCTGACCGCGCGACTTTACTCCGCACTCTGCTCAGGGTCAATGATCTTTCGTGGCGCAGCTTTTCGCCATGGAATCAGCGAGAAAACGAGCTTGGAGCCAATGCACACGACAGACGGTGAAGCACAAACGGAGGAGTTGGCGCATTGGCTCGGCTACATCACCGACGCGCTCGATCGTGAGCCGAGAGGTTTACGCGAGATCGCCGGCTGGAATGAAGCCGGCCAGCCTGCGGTAATAAGGGTGGCGCCAGTGGTTGATGGCAAACCCTTCCCGACCTTGTATTGGCTAATCGACCCCCAGTGGAATCTGCTGCTTGACCGACTCGAAGCCTCGGGTCAAATCGCGGTACTTCAGGCAATGGTTGATCAATCCCCTGCGCTGCGATCCCAGATGCGCGAGGATCACGCGTTGTACCGCAACGCGAGGGCTCGCTTTATGACGCCAGAGGAGAAGCAGTTTCTCGAGGTAGGGGGTATGATGTCGGCCTTCACTGAGCGGGGAATTGGCGGCATCGTTGACCCCGATCGTGTGCGCTGTTTGCACACCTGGTATGCCGCGCACTGGGTTCAACCCAACAGCATAGGAAGGCTTATCGATGACATTGTTGCTCGGTCTAACTGATGAGCCTGATCTCACCAAAGGAAAGAGGTAGGGAAGATTCATGGCGATAAACACGGATGACACCCGAATTCAGGCGCTCAAGGAGCTGATATCTCCCGAGCGCCTGTTGGCGGACATAGCGATTGACGACGCGTTGGCGTCGCACGTAGCTCGTTCCCGCGCGGCGATCCACGATGTGCTACACGGCAACGATGACCGATTGGTCGTTGTGGTGGGGCCGTGCAGTATCCACGATACCGCAGCAGCTATGGACTATGGCCAGAGGCTGGCACCACTGGCGACGGGATACGCCGATACGTTGATCATTGTGATGCGGGTTTACTTTGAGAAGCCACGCACAACGGTGGGCTGGAAGGGGCTTATCAATGACCCCGACCTCGATGACTCTTTTGATATAAACAAAGGGCTGCATATGGCGAGGCAGCTTTTGGTCGACTTGAATCGCCTGGGGCTGCCAACGGGAACCGAATACCTTGACCTTATTTCGCCACAGTATTTGGCCGATCTCGTGAGCTGGGGAGCCATCGGCGCCCGAACCACGGAAAGCCAGACCCACCGGGAGCTGGCGTCGGGCCTCTCGTGCCCTGTCGGTTTCAAAAATGCCACCGATGGCGATGTCCAGATCGCCGTGGATGCGATAGGGGCAGCGCAAAGGCCGCATCATTTTTTGTCGGTTACCAAAGAGGGGCGCTCGGCGATTTTTGAAACTCGAGGCAATGACGATTGCCACGTGATTTTGCGGGGTGGTCGACAGCCCAACTACGACATGTTCTCCGTCGACGACGCTTGCGCTTTGCTGCGAGCAGCCAATCTTCGACCCCAAGTGATGATAGATGCCAGTCACGCCAACAGTAGAAAACAACCTGATAAGCAAATAGATGTAATCGCCGATATCGCCGCACAGGTGGCTCGGGGACGGCAGGAAATCGTAGGGCTAATGATAGAGAGCTTTATCGAGTCCGGGCGCCAGAATATGCAAACTCGTGAGTTGCTCGTTTATGGGCAAAGCATTACTGATCCCTGTATCGCGTGGGCCGATACACAGCAGGTGCTCGGGATGCTGGCACAGTCGGTGGAGCGGCGCCGTGACGCTTCGCAATGAGACAGGAGAGATGGGGTGACTGGTAGATGCGTTTTATGGCTCGGGCCTTTGTTTGCTACCGTCTTGCTTTTAGCCGCAACAACCATTCACGCCGATCAATCTGCCGGTAGCGACAAGCAACTTACGGTCGCGCAGGAATTATCGACCCTTGAGGCGGACTTTGCTGAAATGCAACTCAACCCGATTGACTGGGAGAGCGCCGAGGGAATGAGGCAGGATGCCCTCCTCTATTGGCAGGAAGAACGAACCCTACAATTACTGAAGTCTCTCGTTCGCGTTGGAAGACGCGTGCTGGATATGCCGGAAGATGCCTCTGAGCGCGGTGAACTCGCGGCCAGACTTGCGGTTAAGGACAGCGCACTAGAGACAGCGTTCAATGATCGATTCGAGAAGCTGCACGCTCGAATTAATCAGAAAACCGTTGGAGCGCCCAGCTTAAGCGGTGCCGACCGAGCAATTTTAGACGCTGAAATCGATAGCCTGTCGGAACTGCGCCTGCGGTTTTTGGAGACTATCGTCGATATAGTCAAAATTCGCGAGGCTTTAAACTTTCCCCAGGGTGGCTTGGAGTCAATAGCGAGACGATCCCTTGAAACCTATGCCAATGAGAGAGTGGGTTTCATTCAGTTGTCCTCCCAAATGCGAAAATCAATTACCGAAAAGCTGAAGGTATCCTCAAAGGATCCCGACTTGCTAGCCGCCCTGAGCCTGCAAGAGCATTACATTACTCGTGCGGCAACCCGCCTTGAACGAACAATTACGCAGCTTGAGCGGCTTGGCCTAGAGACGGCGCCATTACGTCGAGTGATGATTGAGCAGTCGAAAGCCATATCTGTGGCGATGGTTGACGCCGATGTATTAGAGATTCTTTGGGAAGATTTGCGCGATAGCCTGTCGATCTGGTTACAATTTAGCGCGGCGGACTTTCTTTTTCAGGTACTGGTCTTCATAGCGATTTTGCTCGGTGCGCGTCTTCTAGGTCGAGTAGCGCGTCGCGTAGCCCAACGTGGATTAGATAAAAATCCTGGTAATACCTCGCAGCTTCTTCGCGATATGATTATTTCGCTCGTTGGAGGCACGATTTTCGTCATTGGTTTTCTGATCGCCCTCTCTCAGATAGGCATTTCCCTAGCTCCAATGCTGGCAGGTTTGGGCGTTGCGGGCTTTATTATTGGTTTCGCCCTTCAAGATACGCTGGGTAATTTTGCTGCGGGGGGCATGATTTTAATGTATCGACCATTCGATGTTGACGATTACATCGAGGTCGCCGGTGTCGATGGCACGGTCAAGAAAATGAATCTAGTGTCGACGACAATTACTACACCCGACAACCAGGCATTGATTATTCCAAACTCGAAGATCTGGGGCGACGTAATCCGTAACAAGACCGGTCAGCGGGTCCGCCGGATCGACCTTGAATTCGGGATCAGTTACTCAGACAGTATTGAGTTAGCCGAGGAGGTGTTCAGGAAGGTACTGGCTACGATGCCTGCCGTGCTTCCCGAACCCGAGCCCAATATTCAGGTAATTCGGCACGGAGAAAGCTCGGTTGATTTTATTGTCCGCCCTTGGGTCAAAACAGAGGATTACTGGCCGACTTACTGGGCAATGCAGCGCGCCGTTAAGCTGGCATTTGATGAGGCAGGTATTACGATCCCGTTTCCGCAGCGCGATGTTCACCACTATCGCACCGATGATAACTCCTCTTCACAGGGAACCGGATAATCGCGGTTGGTGGGTGGTAACTAGGGCCTCCAGGTGACGCCCATCACCACGTTGTAATCGAGCTTTTCATTGCGTGTCACCTCGTCATCAGGCTTGCCCGAGTCATATTGCGTAGTGGTAGAGACGGTAAGGAGATGATCGTCAACCATTTCCCAGGCGATTTCCGCGCTGACATCTGCCCTGAGCCGGCCTGACTCGGTGATAGAAGGATAAAGATTGGTGTTTATCCTGACGTCAAAGTCTTTTTCAGTAAGGTTGTAGACCACGAACTCGCCGGAGGCAAACGTTTCGAGTGATCTTGAGCTTGCGTAGCGCCATACGCATTCTCGAATTTCGAGCTGATCAAGAATTTGAAGTAGCTCGTCTTTCTCGGGCAGATTCTCCGGTTCTAGCGCTAGCTCATAGCTTGGTTTATAGATGATTTCAGTGGCGGGGTTGTAGAAGCAGCGGTTATCGATGCTAGTGCTGTCCGGGGGAATGTCTACCGCTTCGGTATAGCGATTCTTCTCCCCAATAGCTTGTAGGCCTAGCGAGGCATTAAAGCGAAGCCCCGCGTTGTCTATAAAATACTTACCCAATCCGCTACCAACTGAGATTCGACCGTAGTTATTGAGTGATTCGTTATAATCGAATCTGCCGGTAAACGTGCGATAAAACTGCCGCCGGTTGGTCCAGCGTTGATGTTCAAAATCGAGTGACATCATTCTGCTGGGATTGTCGGAGCGACGGTAACCCTCACCGCCCTCTTTCTCGAGCCGGGTCGTAGATTCCTGCAACATGAGCTTGCCGGTATTCTTGGTTCTTTCCGTCGCCAGCCCTACGGTAGCCTTTAATTGGGCGGTAGATAATTGAGGTTCCAAATTAAGACTTGCGCCTAATGTATAAGTAAACGCGTCGGCAAGGGTGTCTTCTATAGGCCGCATCTCAGTGATCTTCAGTAAATCGATAGCCGCTGAGTCCTCGATACTGGTAAAGGTGAGCTGCCCATTTTTGTCGCTACTGGAGATGTTACCGTAAAGGCGAACGCCTTCATCGGTCTGTATTTCAAAATTGTACTGAGATTCGATGCTGGCGATGTGCCACCACTCCAAAGAAAATTCGTTTGCATATTGGGTTTTCACCCTGAGCGCACCGTAGTCCAGGCCTTTGATTTCACCCGTGATCTTGTCTCCGTCATACATGGTGATCACGTCAGTTTGATCGTGACTGTGAGCCATGCCAGAGGCCATTAATAGGGCAGCAAGTAGTATTCGAGCCATGTTGATTTCACCATCAGTGGGTAATACGGAGGTAGAGCACAGCTCATTGCGCGGTATGCGCGATAGTTGAAAAATTTAAGATCGTTTGTGTCATCGAACACTGGCGTCATCTAACAACCTATTCCTGCGCGAAAGCATATTCTTTGGAGTAAATATGCACCACTATCCCTAAAGGGGCTTGCTGGTGTTGTCGCTAAATGCATATGCTTGGTGATCTGCCTCTAGAAGAACATGATGTGATAGACCAGTTAGCACTCGCGCTCATTATTCTCGGTTTGGTCTGGGTATTAATCTTTACCCGCCTACCGCCGCCCCGCGCTTTTGTCGGCGCGATGGTGGCTTGTTATTTATTGGGTTTTATTGACACCCAAACGGTGTTGTCTAAGAGCGTTAATCAGGGGGTAGTCACCTTAGTTCTTTTATTGCTGATCTCGGTTGGGCTCGAGCGTCTGCCATGGCTTGCAAGCCTCGGCCAGCGCCTTGTCACTCCCTCCCTACCGAAATCATTAGTCCGATTGTCCGTCGTGACGGCAGTGTTCTCGGCGTTTGTTAATAACACTGCTGTGGTCGCGACTCTGGCATCAAGCCTGCGGAAAAACAACGTACATCCTGCGAGTCGATTGCTGTTGCCTTTGTCTTATGCCGCTATTTTGGGCGGCACGCTGACTTTGATTGGAACCTCTACCAACCTGATCGTGAGCAGTTTTGTGCAGGACCAAACCGGCACTCCACTGCCGTTTCTTGCGTTCTTTCCGGTTGCCTTGCCTGCGCTACTGGTGGGGTTGCTCACAATGTTTTTGTTTAATCATCGGTTACCCGCGCACAGTCAAGAGTTCGAGCGAGTTGAGGAGTATCTGCTCGAAGCTGAAATAGAAGACAGCTCTTCAATGATCGGTAAGACAGTACAAGACAATAATTTACGCGATCTTGGCGGGTTGTTCTTGGTTCAAATTGTCCGAGAAGGGCACCTGATTGCACCCGTGGCACCAACTCAACGCATAGTGTCAGGCGATAAGCTAATTTTCTCGGGTGACGTCAAGCGGGTCGCTTTGCTTGAGCGGTTTGATGGTCTGAAGCTGTTTGCCCTAGAGGAGGGACTGCTGCAGGGCAGCATGACAGAGGTAGTTATACGTCCCAATGCTGCGATCGTTGGCCGTACCATCAAGGAGGTCAGCTTTCGGTCACGGTTTGACGCCGCTGTGGTTGGCATGAAACGTGACGGTGAACGCCTGTCTGGTAAGTTGGGAGGCATTGTTGTTCAGCCCGGCGATTCCTTGGTGCTGGCTACGGGGCCCGACTTTCTTAATCGCAATAATTTAGATAGAAATTTTCTGCTCGTTGATACCGATATTGAGGGGCGGTCTATGCCCAGCGGCCTGTCCATCGGTTTAACGCTGTGGGTTGGGTTGATGTTGGCGTTAGCCGCTCTTGGTGTGCTCCCGCTGTTAAAAGGTTTGGCGCTGACATTGGGGATTATGTTGCTGACTGGCGCTGTAAGTACGACGGAGCTGAGGCGGCGATTTCCCTGGGAGCTGTGGCTGATCATCACCTCTGCGCTCGCGATTGCGCAGGCGATCAATAACACCGGTGCGGTAGCGACGCTGGTTGCCTGGGGGCAGCCGTGGTTGTCGCTGTTGTCACCGCTTGCGCTGCTAGCGGTAATCTATTTTTTGACATTGGCGCTAACAGAGCTCATGACCAATAATGCAGCGGCGGCACTGATGTTTCCTTTGGCATGGGCTCTGAGTCAGAGTGCGGGTGTTGATCCGGCCCCTATTATTATGGGCGTAGCGTTTGGCGCCAGCGCGTCTTTTCTTACGCCTTACGGCTACACCACCAATTTAATGGTTCAAAACCTAGGTGGTTACCAAAAAATGGATTACTTTCGTTTTGGCTTGCCACTTTCTGTGGTTTACAGCGCTGTTGTGCTTTTCTTGATTCCTTCAGCTTTTCCTTTTTAACTTCCTAAGGATGAGTGCCGAAAGCACGGCTCAGTTGTAAACCTGATCAAGGTGTTTGAAGTACTTCATGTGCTTCACATGTATGTCAGCATTTGGTCCCGATCCTCCTTCTTGCCCGTCGGCACCAAAAGAGCGGATTTTGTAGACGGTGCGTATGCCCGCGAATGAGGAGCAGGTGTAGTCGTAGGCATTATTCCAGGGATCAACAGGGATCTGCTGTATGTACCCGCCCTCGCGGAACCTTCTCGGATAGCTGCCGACTTTTGATGGTTCAATTAGGGCCTCAAGTCCTTGCTCCGTCGTTGGAAAGTAATTGTTGTCCTGTTCGTAGGCGAGGAGTGGGTCGGCCAGGGCCTCAAAATCCTTCATGATGCGTGCAATAGTTGCCTTTTGTGCTAGGTAGTCAATTCCAAGACTGTTGTTGAGAGCCTCCAGGGGTTTTTCACTACAAAAAATCTCCATGTCCATATCCGTTGGACGAAGATTTGATACGGTGTCAACGACAATGAAGCGCTTATACTCTGGCATCCCTTGCCAATCGTAGTCGAGATACTTTCCGCAGGTTACGTTTCCAGGAAAGGTTCTCATATCAGAGTAAGTCGATAAGCCTGACGGTACAGCCTCATCTAGAACGGCTGTTACCTTCTCCTCGTTTGAGGCACAGCCGATCAAAGCGACGGAGGCGATTAAAGAAAGGGCGTAATGACGGAAAGTTGCGGACACGAGGGCTCCTCCAGGTTCGGTGCTGGGTGGAAGATGGGGGCTATTGATCATTAATTCAAGCGAAATTATGAGGAATCTTGGGTAATCAAAGGCAGAGCTGTAAGGTGCCTTGAGCTTTCTGCTGAACTTTCACTGGCTGGTTGGTAGTGAACTTTTTTAGCCGGGGCCGTCACAGTTGATGACAGTGGTAGCCGCTCTCGGCCACAATGGCGCGGGAGTTACAAGGAGGGGGCTTTGCATTGTGACAATCACAGCTGAATCAGCCTTGGGCAGTGGTTTGTCAGACCACTCACTGAAGGGAGGGTCATCGCGCTGGATTAGCGCGCGGGAAAAGCTGTGGCTTTTACGGCGCCGAAATAGCTACGCCGCGCTGCTGGTGGTGCGAACCTGGGTGCTCATTTTCCTCTTATTGCTCGTCGCGGGCTACTTCCCCAGTGCGTTGACTGTAGCGTTGGTGTTTGTCTTGTTGCCCGGACGACAGCTTAGTCTGGCCGTTCTGATGCATGAGGCAGGCCACGGTACGCTGTTTTCAAGCGTGGGTGCCAACCGGTGGGTTGGACAATGGCTGTGTGCGCTCCCGACTCTTGGGAATTTATCGTCTTATGCCGAGGGTCACCTGCAACATCACCGCCTTGCCGGCACAACCAACGATCCCGATCTTCCCAACTACGCGGCTTATCCGATTCCGCGCAAAAGTCTGCGCCGAAAAATTACGCGTGACCTGACCGGCCAGACCGGACTCAAGCTGCTAATAAGTCTCGCTCGTGGTGGCGCTGGCAATATGGAGTTGGGTAGTTCATCGAGTCGAGCGGTATTGCTGAAGCAACTGATGGTGCAGGTCGTACTTTTTCTCTTGCTGTCTTTGGCCGGCGTTGGATGGACCTGGTGGCTCTGGTTTGGCACGTTCATGACCACTTACATGCTTGTTATTCGTCTTCGTCAGATAGCGGAACATGCGGCGGTACCTAACCTGTATGACCCAGATCCACGCAACAATACCCGTACCGTCGACGCCCCCCGTTGGCAGCGGTTCCTCATCGCCCCCAGCTTTGTCAATTATCACCTTGAACATCATCTGATTCCCGGCGTGCCGTGTTATCACTTGCCGGCATTGCGCTCGCTGTTGAAGCAGCGGGGGTTTTTTGACGGCACCCCTGAGTACGACGGATATCAGCAGCTTTTAGCCCACGTCATTGTTTGAGCGGCCTTAATCAGCAATCCCCAGTGACCACTGTTTAACTTTGGTTCGGTAAAGCCTTCTTCCCCTGGGGGTTGCGTCATATCGTTTTCGAGTCTGCCTCCTCGGTGCTATGAGCGATTTCTAGCCATAGCAGCCTCACGAAGCAGTCCCTATCAAACAGTCTTGTAGACAAGGAGTAGTCGATGAAAATAACTGTATTAACAACTACCGCAATATCCCTTCTATTTGCCTCGGTAGCAACGCTTGGCGCATCACAGCATGAATATCAATCCGAGGGGTTTGAGCAGATTAAGCAACCGCAAAATCAGCTGCTTGCACTTGATCCAGTGCAGTTGGAAACCCTTCGCGGCGGGTTTGCACCACTTGGCGTCGCTTTAGGTATTGCTGGTCTAGACATGGCGTTGATGGGCTTTTACTGGGGGGTCTATGTGCCTTACTACGCTGAGCAAGAGCCCAACTACAATTTTCGCTAGAGACATCGCGATGCGGTCAATGATGCTCCGGTAGGTTCGAGTCATGCCAGAGGAATCAAAGTTCCGATGTCAGGGGCCCGGGCAAGGGCCTCAGGCACAGGTCGTGAGCATAATGATGGCGGCCGAACTGACGATCGCTCTTATGCTTCCAGCGGCGACCGCCGCGTTGCCTGCTCCAGGTTCCTATCAGGCTGGGCAGGCAGCGGGGTGGCGCCTGATCGGTCCAGCGCGACTGGCCGAGCACGGTGCACTGCCGTTCTCCTCTGGGAACGCCCAGGAATTCAGGCAGCGCAAGGACAACACCTGCGCACTTGCCGCGCTGCGCTTTTGGCTGGCAACCCAGTCTGTTTGGACCAGCGAGAAGGGTTTGGAAGATTTGTTGGCTGCGCGAGCGGGCTCAGCCGCGAACCGTGTCAGGGAGCGGGGATACAGCGTTGCGGATTTCTTGTTTGCAGCACGGTCGTTCGGCTTCACCGGCGCAGGCCACTGGCTGACCGCCGCCGGTGTTGATCAGCTCGTGTTTCCCACCACGGTGTTGCTCGCGAGTGGTGAGCAACCGCATTTTTTGGTACTGGTGAGCCCCGAGCTCGTCTTTGATCCAGCGATGGGCTACCGCGAGTTGCGTATCGCCGAGTTAGTTAGTGACCCCTTGACCTCTGTGGTGGTAATTACACTGAGGACCACTGACGAGCGATACGAGCTCACGCGTTAGTCAGCCCTCAAAGCAATTTATATCGAGTGCTCACAGCAATTCACATCGAGCTAGACCAAGGTCATTCAATAGGCTTTTGTTATCTGACGCGAGCTTGGCGTTGGTGATTACCGCAATACTGGCGGCATCGGTGTTTGCTAAATAGGTCGCTGTGACGCGCCGCAGATCATCAAGAGTAGTGCCGATAATGCCAGCGCGGAATGTGGCCCGGTCCTCTGCCGTTCGGTTGAACAGCGTTTCATGGAAATGCTTCTTGGCTTCCCCAGCCGGTGAGCCGGGTTTATCCATGCTGCCAATCACCCCGAGAATGGCCTCTTCAAGGGCTGCGGGCTCGTGCTTGGTTTCCAGCAGCCACCGAATGGACTGATCGAAGTCCCCTAGCGTCCCCTCGAGTCGAGGGTCGCGATAGGAAAAGAATCGAAAGGCACCGATGTTGCCGTCGTGGCTCGCGCCTCCACCATAGGCGCCTCCCTGCTCGCGGATCGCGCGATGGAGAAATCCGTTGCGTAGAAATGCTGCAAGCACAGTCAGCGCCGGAGCATCGGGGTGCCCACTCGGTACCGTCGCAAAGGCTTTGGCGCAGAAATTGACCTGGGTGTTGGCGACCCAGCACTCCCGCCGCATTTCCCGGAGGGGATCAGCGCTGAATGGCTCGGCGGTCTGTTGTTTTGGCATCGCGATTAGCGCCTCTCTGGCTTCTGCCTCAGCTGCTGTCAAATGATCTGGGTCGGCGATAACCGCGGCTTGAAAGTTCGACCCGTCGCTGATTTTTTGATGGAGGGCCGTCAGCTCTTCCAATAACGCTTGAAGTGCGCTGTCATTGCTCAGGCTATCGTCTAACTGTCGAAGTCTGCGGATCCCCTCCAGCCCGCCTTGTCGATGACTGCGCAGCGCCAGCGGACTCATACCTGCGGTCGCGGCCGTCATGGCCAGGCTATGACCACTGCCGGTAATTGACTGATCCCGGCGGGCCCTGATTTGATTGATGAGTTCCTTGACTCGGGCTCCCTCGTCAAAGCGTGCGCCACATAAAGTGTCTTCCATCAAGCCCACTTGCGCTTGGCTGCGATTCGCCAGTGCCTTCGATGAAAGCAAAAAATAAGCGGAGCAGCGTTGCTCATCGAGGCGATCACTGCGGGTTAAGGTTGCAGCGCTGATTGAGCCCACAGTGGCCGACTGTCGATCTTGCACCGCAAGGTAGCTTGAATCACGAATTCCGACCTCGGTGAGGAGTCCGGTTAACAGCGGCAATCGGTCTGATTCGTTGGCTGAAAGGGATGGCAGGGGTTTCACCCATTGTTGATATACGATCCCATTGGTCCCAGTCGGGTAGCGCCAACTCTTGGTGTTATCGGCGTTGTTGTGATGACAAATGGGCTCGGGCAACAATGCGGGTATATCTGCCAGCGTGACGCGGGGTAGGACATTGGGATCGTCAACCTGTGCCTGACGCTGCCTGAGTTTTTCCGCGAGATCGATCACATTCTTGCGCTCATCGGAAGTCATGCCCGCATCCATCGCCGCCAGTCGCTCACTTTCCCGTTTCTGTGCTTGGGCGGACAGATCTCCATCGGGTTTAACCGTGAGTGTGACCCGATGATTGTTTTCTAGCAGAAGTGTTCGGACCAGTCCCGGAATGTAGTTCGGATCCTTGATTCGGTCGCGAATAGTCGTCAACACCGGGTCTAGGTCCAGCGCAGCGACGGGGTCTCCTCCGTGTACAGCGGCTCCGAGCCCTCGCAACATGAGGTTGAGTCCATAGGGCATCCCGTCCCCGGTAAGTTCTCGCTGACTTAGCTCGATTTGATGCAATATCGCTTCAAGCCGGTCTTCCGAGATGCCCGAGTCTGCGACTTCCCGAAGCTTGCTGAGGACCTCCTGCTGGAATTGCGCAGCCACTTCAGGGCTGCTGCCCTCGATCCCGCAGCAGAAAATCATTTCTCGCATGGACTCCTCCACCCCGCAGAGCGGTGAGGGTGCCGAGCCTAGCTCGGTGGTTTCGAGGTAGTGCATAAGCGGTGACGCACTGTTCTCCATCAGCACAGCCGATAGCACTTGCGCTTCAAGCATAGCTGTTAGATCGGCACTCTCTCCAAGTTTCCAGCCCATAACATGGTGGGTTTTCTTCGCGAGCCCCTCCGATGCATCCACAGCATAGTCGTGCTCCGCAACTCGGGGGGTAGAAAATGATTGCTCGAGGGCAACCTCGATGCTTTCGTTGCTGCGTGAAAACCGCTTTAAGACGAGCTCCTGAAAGTCACGTTGGTGTGACGCCGCAGGAATATCGCCGAAGGTAAGAAAGATCGCATTGCTTGGATGGTAGTGCCGCGCGTAAAAGTCGCGCAGCTGCTGATAGGATAAATCCGGAATCGCTTCCGGATCTCCGCCACTGTTGAAGTGGTAGGTATTGGTTGGAAAGAGCTCATAGCACAGCTTGTCCCAGAGAATCGAGGACGTGGAAGACATAGCGCCCTTCATTTCATTGAAGACAACGCCTTTGAACACGAGCGTGTCTTCGTCTTTGGCCTCATCTTTCTCAAATTCGACGCGATGCCCCTCTTGGGCAAAGTCCAGTGGGTCGAGCCGAGAGAAAAAGACGGCGTCGAGATAGACCGATAGTAAGTTCGAGAAATCTTTGGTGTTTTGGGTGGCGAAGGGATAGGCAGTCCAGTCAGAGCTGGTAAAGGCGTTCATAAAGGTGTTGAGCGAGCGCCTCAACATCATGAAGAACGGATCGCGGACAGGGTAGCGCTCACTGCCACAGAGGACGGTGTGCTCAAGGATGTGTGCGACGCCGGTTGAGTCCTGCGGCACGGTACGCAAGGCGACCATGAAAACGTTTTCACTATTGTCACAGCCTAGATGTAAATGGACGGCGCCCGTATCGGGGTGCTCGTATTCTTCCACTGTCAAATTTAGGGCAGCAATAGGCGTGCTGCGTTTTAGGATGAAAGGATTGTTTTGCGCCTGTGTGTCGGTTGCTGTTTCCATGAAAACTCTTGGCTCGAAGATTGGCAAAGTAGGGCTTATTGTAACGATTTGACGCGCTTAGTTCTGTGCTTCGAGAACAATTTGGAACATTTTTGGCCAGCGTTTGCCGGTGATCCACACCTGCCCCGTTTCAGGATCCCTCGCTATGCCGTTCAGAACGTCGGTGTCCCGCAGTCGGTCATCGGCTTGTAGCAAGCCTTGTGCGTCGATCATTCCTGTCACGGCCCCTGTGCTGGGATCAATGCGGGCGATGGTGTCGGTTTGCCAGACATTCGCCCAAATTTCCCCGTCTATCCATTCGAGCTCGTTGAGCCTACGCAGCGGCTCGCCCGCAAGGGTTACCTCGATTGTGTGTACGGTTGGGGTTGGCGTGCTCAGGTCCAGTCGGGTGAGTCGGTTGGAGCCATCTGATAGCCATAAGATATTGCCGTGATGCGTGAGGCCCCAGCCCTCGCCTCGATACTGCATCGCGCCACTCACCGAGAGGGTCTTGGGATCGAGGAGGAGGAGACGACCCTCGCGCCATGTAAGAACATAAAGCGACTCATTGATGAGGGTGAGACCCTCGGCAAAAAACTGTTTTGGCAACAGTGTGTCTCTTTCGAGCACCATCTCGGGCCAACGATAAACGCGAACCGCCGATTTGCCGTACAGACCTGAGCTGACATAGAGTTCGCCTGCGACGATTTCCAGTCCCTGGGTGAAATTTTCCCGAGGGAACGGTTTATGCGCGACGATGCGGGCTCGATACCAGGGGACCGTCGCCGTATTGGAGTCCGCGGCATGAATTACCTCGACGCCGACGAGAGCCAAGGTACAAAGCAATGCCATAACGAGGAGGCTACTCGCGGATTCTATTGATCCCACGGGTGGCGAGTATCGCTCTAGGTTCGTGGTCAAACGGGCTTTCACAGTGGCGCTCCTCGAATCAGGCCTCGCGCCAAGAACCGGGCGGGTGACAGGGCGCGGTGCAACAGTCGGTTTACCGGGGGTGGTTCGCCGCACAGTTCACTCACGAGCACTTCACTCGCTAGCGGCGCTGCCGTCAACCCGCGCGAGCCCATGCCGCCGATCAGCCATAAATTGGGAATGCTGGGGGTGGGCCCCTCGACAACAGCGGTTTTTCGTCCACCAAGCGCTTTGTAGTGCTCATTGAAGGCCTCGCGATCGGGGACCGGCCCAGCAACGGGCAGATAATCCGCGGTGGTACATCGCAAGGCTACATGGCCTTTCAAGGTGGCCAAATCATAGTCCACGCCCAAACCCGGCAATGCTTCCAGCAGCTTTTTCATATTTTGGGCGTGTTCGTTAGGGCGTTCATTGAGAGCACGGTCATTGGGCCCATAGCTGGCCCCTAAACAGTGGATGCCTTGGCGCGGCGGCGGCAGATAGCCTTCATGACAAATCGCTACCTGGGGCGTGTGTGCCAGCGAGGAGGCCGGGAGATGCGTAGTCTGGCCTCGAATGACTTGGAGCGGAAGCCAGTCGGTCCAGGGGTGGGCGGTTAGTTCGTGTGCCGAGGCTAATATCACGGCGTCGCCAGCGAGTTCTGTGGAGTCGCAGCAGACCCGCCACCCGTTGCCGTCGGTCAACAGCGCGTCCACGCGATGTTGCTCCAAGACCGAAATCGCCCGGTGACATAGCCTCTCGCGGCAAACAGCTTCTGGATTCAGCCAGCAGGCGGCGGGAAACCACAGGCCGCGAGATTCGCAGGGCACGCCCAGTAACTGGGTCAGCTGTTCGCTATTCATGCACCTAAACGGCAGGTGGCTATCCATAAACTGTTCGAGGTAGTCGAGGGTTTGATGATCGTCTGAAAGCTGAACATAGCCGCACTGGCTGCCATCAATACCCTCGCGTAAGACAGACTCGGCCGGCCCATGATTTGAAGCATTTTCATTGAGTAGCTGACTGTAGAGACGCGTGGCGTAAAGGTAACTGGCGATCGCAAAATCACTCAGCGCTGAGAAACGTTTGGAAGGCCGCGTGTAGGTAATCCCCTGCAAATTAGAGGAGCCGCCCGAGGCAATGTGGTCGCTTTCAAGAACGGTTACCCTGACGCCCCGATCTGCCAAGGCGCGGGCAACAAAGGCCCCAGATAACCCGGCACCCACGACGATCGCGTGGCTGGGTTTTCTAGGCG
>Ga0255768_10002791_pt1 | contig 17488 bp, 12 predicted proteins | sample 071ome_33_FD_179983 | JGI IMG/M metagenome (GOLD analysis project Ga0255768, IMG submission 179983) | Coastal salt marsh microbial communities from the Groves Creek Marsh, Skidaway Island, Georgia - 071412AT metaG (version 2) | ecosystem: Environmental > Aquatic > Marine > Intertidal zone >...
TCATCTGCCACGACAGCAAAACCTCTGCCCTGTTCGCCTGCACGTGCGGCCTCAATAGCAGCGTTTAGGGCAAGTAAGTTGGTTTGTTCAGCGATAGAACGAATTACATCAAGGATACGGTTAATGTCATCGCTTCGCGCAGCTACTTGAGAAATAGAGCTGCTGGCTTGTTTCATGTCATCCGTAAGGTTCTGAACAATATCCACTGAGCTGGACAGAGAGCCTGCCGAACGTTGAATTTCGGAGGATGCTTTATTGGCATTCTCTGACGCCTCAGAAGCAAACCGAGAGACCTCATGTGCGGTCGCGGACATTTCATTCGTAGCGGTCACCACACTGCTGATTTCAGTCAACTGTTGGGACGTTGCCTGATCGGTTTTTTCGCTGATTTCCTTGCTCTTCAATGACAAATCCTGTGCTGAGCCAGAGCTTACTTTCACCTGTCCGATCATACCTCTGAGTTTTTCTGTAAACTCATTCATACTTCCGCTTAACTGAATCAACTCGGCATGAGTATCAAACTCAATTTTACGGGTCAGATCACCATCAGCGCCGGCCAGCTTTTTCATTGCTCGATTCAAGCGATTCAGAGGTTTGGTTACAGACGCAATTAATACCATCACAACAAACACGACAATCACTGCTGCAATCACTGAAATTACGGTTTGCTGTATCGTAATTGACGCTACTTTAGAACTGATCTCTTCCGTCAAAGCATCTTTAGAAGCCATGGCGACTGACACCGGGACTTCGATCAAAACCGACCAGGTTGAGTTAGAAGCATCAATTGAAATCGGATAGCCTACAACAAAGTTGCCATTCTTTATTTTGAATCCATCGGCTTGATAAAGCGTTAGCAGATCCTCACTGTAATTAGGGTGAGACTCTTTTAAAGGCCGACTCAACTTATCAGTGTAGTGACTTGAGCTAACCACAAACCCCATAGAGCTTAAAACCGTTACTCGACCTTCACCATCATAAAGACTTTGGCTAAGTTCTTCCGTCATCTTCTGAAAGATAGGAAGATTAACATCAACCCCTACCAACCCCTTAAAGCTTGACTGCTTCAACATAGGTACGGTTAGACTGGTCATCATTTCGGAATACCCTTCCGAAATCTCATACAGATAAGGCTCCATTGCACAGGGTACAAGATTATCCATGGCGCACAGATACCATTCAGACTCACGAATACCAAACTCATCTTTGGCGTCTGCGTATTTCTCTGAGGAATCTTCAACTTGCTGTTGTTCAATTTGGCCATTGTCCAAACGTACCCAGTAAATCTCGAGTGCGCCAGAATTCTGAACACTGTGCATACTACCTGAGTTAATATACATGGCGTCCATCTGGTCATAGGCGTTGCGCTCAAATTGCGTATACATCGAACTCACTTGTTTGTTCTTTAACAACACGGAAGCGACGAGCTGATTTACCTGATCACGATCAAATGGGATATTCCCCTCTGCCATGCTGTCTTCAAGAATCTTCGCGACGGATGTCGGCAATTGATAGGCACTGTTTATAAAGCTACTGATTTCCTCACCAAAGGTCGAAGCCTCAGATTTCAATCTCGCCTCAATCTGTTTTTCCATCACAGCACTGGTTTGATTCACTACATCAAATTTCATGCTATTCAACGCGCGAATTAAGTTGATTTCCAGAAAGACCACGATTAGCACGATACTGATTAGAATCGTCATAATCAGCTTGTTTTTCAGGGACATAGTTTTAAATACGTTCACCTATCTACCTCTTATAAAGATGATCGTTAGAGAGTTTTTCTTTTGATTCGTCTGCCTTATCGACCGTTAGTTCTTTCTCATTAGCAGATAAAACACAGATACCGAGAATTTGTTTTTGAATACATGGCGTTAAAGATTCGAATACACCTCTTTAAAGAATAGACGGCTTTATTCCTTGGGGTGTAAACTTCGCAGCAGCCAAATTTCACAAACAAAGATGGCTTTAATACAGCCAGATTAAAAAGTGCCTTAATCTTCCCAGGGGAGTAAATCAACATGCCGTCCTATGACGTTGTTTCAGAAATCGACATGCACGAATTAACCAATGCCGTCGATCAAGCTAATCGCGAACTTGCCACACGTTTTGACTTCCGAGGCGTAGAAGCCAAGTTCGAGCTAAAAGATGGTGTAATCACCACAACGGCAGACGCTGAATTCCAGTTAAATCAGATGGAAGATATTCTTCGTAACAAAATGGTTAAACGGAATGTTGATACGGGTTCACTGGAAATTAAGGATCCGGAAGGTGCTGGGAAACAAGTAAAACAAGCCATCATTGTTAAACAAGGCCTAGAATCAGAACATACACGCAAGATCGTGAAGCTGATTAAAGAGAGTAAAATTAAAGTTCAGGCAGCCATCCAAGGGGATAAAGTTCGTGTTACGGGTAAAAAACGCGATGACCTTCAACAAACCATGGCGCTGCTTCGTGAAGGTAAGGTTGGAATGCCTCTGCAATTCAACAACTTCCGTGATTAAACGGCTTTTTGAAATAAGTACTGTTTAAATGAAAAATAATCGCTTGATAATTTACGGATTACTCTTCTAAAACCCTAGAAAAATCCTGTATACTGTCGCGCAAATTTTTTCCGATTACATAATCGAAAACAGAAACAATCGTAGTAGACCCTATAACTTAATAGAGTAATAAAATGACTGATTTAGCTAAATACAGAAATATCGGTATTTTCGCGCACGTTGATGCGGGTAAAACCACAACTACCGAGCGTATCCTAAAGCTTACTGGTAAGATCCATAAGACTGGTGAGGTACATGACGGTGCTGCAACTACAGACTTCATGGAGCAGGAAGCTGAGCGTGGTATTACCATTCAGTCTGCTGCGACTACATGTTTCTGGAAAGACCATCGCATGAACATCATCGATACACCAGGACACGTTGACTTCACTGTTGAAGTATACCGTTCTCTTAAAGTTCTTGATGGTGGTGTTGGTGTATTCTGTGGTTCTGGTGGTGTTGAGCCTCAGTCAGAAACTAACTGGCGCTATGCGAACGAATCTGAAGTTGCTCGTATCATCTTCGTAAACAAACTAGACCGTATCGGTGCTGACTTCCTACGCGTTGTTGGTCAGGTTGAAAACGTTCTAGGTGCTAACCCATTGGTTATGACTCTACCAATCGGTCGTGAAGATCAGTTCACTGGTGTTGTAGATCTTCTTACTCGTCAAGCATTTGTATGGGACGACACGGGTCTTCCAGAAAACTACGAAATCAAAGACATTCCAGAAGATATGGTTGATCAGGTTGAAGAATACCGTGAGAAACTAATCGAAACTGCACTTGAGCAAGACGAAGACCTAATGATGGAGTACCTAGAAGAAGGTACTGAACCATCTATGGACGAAATCAAGCGTTGTATCCGTAAAGGTACTATCGCACTAGACTTCTTCCCAACTTACTGTGGTTCTGCGTTTAAGAACAAAGGTATTCAGTTGGTTCTTGACGCTGTTGTTGACTACCTACCGTCTCCAACAGAAGTTGACGCTCAGCCACTAACTGACAAAGAAACTGGTGAAGCGACTGGCGAAGTTGCAACTGTATCTGCAGACGAGCCACTACGTGCACTTGCGTTTAAGATCATGGACGACCGTTTCGGCGCCCTAACCTTTATCCGTATTTACTCTGGTGTATTGAAGAAAGGTGACACGATCCTTAACTCTTACACAGGTAAAACTGAGCGTATCGGCCGTATGGTTGAGATGCACGCTGACGACCGTACAGAAATCGATTCAGCACAAGCCGGTGACATCATGGCTGTTGTTGGTATGAAGAACGTTCAGACTGGTCACACGCTATGTGATCCTAAGAACGAATGTACGCTTGAGCCTATGATCTTCCCTGAGCCAGTAATCTCGATTGCTGTAACTCCTAAGGACAAAGGTTCTACTGAGAAGATGGGTGTTGCTATCGGTAAGATGGTTGCGGAAGATCCATCATTCGTTGTAGAAACTGATGAAGATTCTGGTGAAACTATCCTTAAAGGGATGGGTGAACTTCACCTAGACATTAAAGTAGACATCTTGAAGCGTACTTATGGTGTTGAGCTAGAAGTTGGTCAACCTCAGGTAGCATACCGTGAGACGATCACTGCTCCACTAGAAGATTCTTACACGCACAAGAAGCAGTCTGGTGGTTCTGGTCAGTTCGGTAAGATCGACTACCGCATCAAACCAGGTGAAGCGAACACTGGTTTCACTTTCTCTTCAACTGTTGTTGGTGGTAACGTTCCTAAGGAATTCTGGCCTGCAATTGAGAAAGGCTTCGAAGGTATGATGGAAGAAGGTCCATTGGCTGGCTTCCCTGTACTAGACGTTGAAATCGAACTATTCGACGGTGGCTTCCACCCGGTTGACTCCTCTGCAGTAGCGTTCGAAATCGCAGCAAAAGGTGCATTCCGTCAATCTATGCCAAAAGCTGGTCCACAGCTTCTTGAGCCTGTGATGAAAGTTGACGTATTCACTCCTGAAGATCACGTTGGTGACGTAATCGGTGACTTGAACCGTCGTCGCGGCATGATCAAGGATCAGGAAGCGGGTACTACTGGTGTTCGTATTAAAGCTGACGTTCCTCTATCTGAAATGTTCGGTTACATCGGTCACCTACGTACTATCACTTCTGGTCGTGGTCAGTTCTCTATGGAGTTCTCTCACTACTCAGCATGTCCAGCTAACGTAGCTGAAGAAGTGATCGCTGAAGTTAAAGCAGCAAAAGAAGCTGGTAAGAAGTAATTCTTGCTAAGCAATAGCGCTTAACTTAAGCCTAAAAAACCCGATGTGAAAGCATCGGGTTTTTTATTGCCAGAAATAAACTGAAAGGATCAATTAACCGTGTTTTACAACCGGGCTTCTCAACCGGGCTTCTCAACCGCGATCAACACTTTTGGAAAAGACACTCATCACTACAACACCAGCTACAATCAAACCAATACCCATCACTGCGGGTAAATCCAGTTTCTGACCATAGAGCACCCAGCCAACAAAGGTTATCAAGGCGATTCCTAAGCCAGACCAAATAGCGTAAGCAACCCCCATGGGGATGACACTCAAAGTTAACGATAATAGATAGAACGCGGCACCATAGCCGAGAATAACGATCACAGAGGGCCAAAATCGGGAGAACCCTTCGCTTTGCTTAAGAGCCGAGGTAGCAATCACCTCGCACACGATAGCAACGCATAGAAACAACCAGTATTTCATTCACACCTCAAAATTACTTTTTCTGTAGCTGATTAGAAGCCGCTTTTTCTAACGCTATGCGAGTCAAAATTGGCCCGATAAGTTCAAAAACCACCGTTGAGCTAATCACGATAGAAAGAAGAATCTGCTGATACTCAGGAAACTGATTAGATGCCACAAGTGCCATACCTACTGGAACGCCTGCCTGAGTCAACATTGCCAGCCCCATCCAACGTTTAACATCTGGGCTCGACTGAGCCAATTCACCGCCTACCCTAGCACCTATGAACTTTCCGAAAGTTCTGGCAACAATAAATACCAGCCCAATCAAACCAAGCTGCTGCAACGAACTGAAACTTAGAGAAGAACCCGCTAACACAAAAAACACCACAAGGAATAACGACTCTACCCCTTCAATGGCATGAAACGGGTACTCATGATGTTTCGCTAAATTAGCAATGATTGCCCCCATTGCCATGGCAGCGATCAAGAAAGACACTTCAAGATAGATCGCCAGGCCTCCGCAAATAGAGACCAAGCCAACCGCCTCAATTAATATAGGCTGACCTTTTTTCACCCGCCCGGTGAGATAAGCCGCTGGCAGACCAATTAAGATCCCGAGAATTAACGCCCCAAAGATTTCATAAATTGCCAACCAAATAAAATCGGTTTGACCTGCGTTTCCATTAAGAGTTTTAACCAAAGCAATCGCTAGAGCAAAAAGAACCAAGGCAATCACATCATCTAACGCCACAATAGACAGAAGACGCTGAGTAAAGGTCCCTTTGAAATTGCGCTCACGAATAACATCAAATATAGCTGCAGGTGCGGTAGCGGAAGCAATGGCTCCCAAAAGAATAGCGACAGGCAAATACAACCCTGCCCAGTAGAGGGCGCTGGATACCACTACAGCAGTTATAATGGCGCCACACAAGGCGATCAATAGAACTTCCGTAGCAGAGTCTTTCAGAGCTCTTCGGGTCAGTTTTCCACCTAACAAGAAGCCAACCATCACCAAGGTTATGTCAGCAATAGCGTCGTAATTGTCGAGAAAAATATTCGGAATCAGATCCAGCGCTTCAGGCCCAATACAGGCGCCAAAAACAAGCAGCAGAGTCACTCTAGGTAAAAAGGTTCTACGAGCAATCGTGGAAAGAAATAACGCAGTCAGAAAGATACAACCGACGGTCAGTAAAAACTGAGCTGAAAATTCCATTTAACTTGGCATCCTTAAATCAATCCTTCTAACTATAATGCCCCTTTACTTAATTTTCACTGAGGCTGGTTTAGGAAGAAACCATGATTTAATAAATTTAGGTACTTTAAATGGCGCAATCTCTTTAATGAATTTAAATAGATAACGAAGATAATTAGATCGTTTAAACCATAGCACCTTCTGGATTTTAGCCTTCATTGGCCGATATCCTTCAGCCATTAACTCTTCGATACGTTCTTTGTTATCCGTACGATTGAAACGAGATAAATCCAATGAGATAACAATATCCGCCTGTTTTAGCTGATCACGGGTTTTCTGATCCATACAGATATCAATCGCATTGCCTAGTACATCCAGCATCCCATCTGGCACTGGATAACTTTGTACGCCATTGAGATCTACCGCTACCAGGATTCCAGCCCCTAAATCATCCAAAAGTGAGACAGGTACATTTTCAACAATCCCGCCATCTACTAACTTTCTTCCATTAATCTCAACAGGAGAAAAAATACCTGGCACAGCAACCGAAGCGCATACAGCCTCAGCGACAGAACCCTTTTCGAGCACCACTTGAGCACCGGATACGATGTCCGTAGTGCATATTGCCAAAGGAATTTTTGCATCTTCAATATGAACATCCCCCAAATCGCGAAGGATCATTTCTTTAATGGCATTCGTGGTAAAAAAACCACCGGTACTGCGCCAACTGAAGCTGGTCATTTTCTTAAAGTCGAGCTGCTTACCCACCTCAATAAGCTCATCGATGGTCTTACCAAACGCATAATACGCAGCAACCAAAGAGCCTATGCTGGTCCCTGAAAGATAAGAGATCTTAATACCCTCTTCCTCAAAGGCTTTAAGCACACCAATATGGGCAATACCTTTTGCGGCTCCACCTCCTAATGCCAAACCAATTGACGTGTTAAAGGGATTCCAGCTCATCTTTCCATCCATCCAAAGAAAATTGAAATGCAATTATAAAGACATTTTCACCAAACCAAAGTGAATAAAAGAGCCCGCTATATAGTTACTCGCAACCCTTCCCCCCCAACCAAGTCTAATGCACAATTTCGCAAAACAAGCCAAATTTAGTGACAAAGATCACATTTCTTTGGCCAGTTTTCATATCCACAACGCCCCAATTTAGGTTACAACCATCTTTTATTGTACAGACATTCAATAAAGATGTTCATTTACGACACATTCATAGTTATGTTGTTTGTGCCTGAGGATAAGAATGATCAAAAAGTAGGCAATACAAGCGACAGACGGAACCGTTCAATCACTATAAAAATAATTTCAAGAAGGTTTCACTATGAAAAATCTAACTAAGCATTCTGCCCTTTTGGGTGGCTTGGCTTTGGCGGCTTCTTTAACCACTCAAAGCGTTTATGCTGACAATTGCTACATCATGGTTCATGGCCATGGCACACAAGGGACAAACAAAGCGGAAGCCAGAGACTCCTGGCGCACCTCCTACTTCAGCGAATACCAAGGCAGCGACTTCGTTGCTCAACTTCTTGGTCCAACCGATAACTATGCCATCGTTGGTTATGATTCTACCGATGAAAGTGGCTACCCTTACTGGCGAAATGAAACGGCGGGTGAAATTGCTCGTCAGATGGTTTCCATCAAGCAGGGCAATGGCGATGGACTGACTCATGATGAAGCAAACACCCAGTGCAGTGCTTCAGACGATTTCTATGTCGTTAGCCACAGTCAGGGCGCACAGCAAATGGTCTACATGTCAGGCAATGCTGTCTCTGGTTCACCTTATTACAACACCGCTTTTGCGGCGGATGGTTCATCGGTAACCGTACCATTTAATCAAGCGTTCGATGGCGTTCTTGGTATTTTCACCATGGGCGGAGCCATGGGAGGTACCGAAGGGTCTGATCGCGTATGTAATGGCAGCTGGCTGGATGAAGTTGTAAACCTGGCCTTCCTGGGTAAAGACTGTAACCCAAGTGTGGAATGGCTACAGACTTACGATTCCTACCTAGCTCGTAACATGATCGGTAATAACCTTGCGGCACCTATTTATGCCATGGGCGGATACAAAAGCTTCCCAGGCGTGGAAGGCGCTTCAGCAGGCTTCTTAACCGGTGAAGATGACGGTTACATCAACCTGGCTTCTCAAATGGGCTGTGCTGGCTCACCAAAACGTAACCTTTGGGATGACCTGAACGAATACAAAACCTTCTGGGGCATTGGCTACGGCAGCCCTATTTTCCGCTGTAACAACAGCAACAAAGGAACGCCCCGCACCTACACCATGGCAAGCGTTTACACAGACCACGATGCGGAACGCAATGGCGGCATTACCTCGCCATCTTATGTATCTGTGGAAAATGGCATGAACTGCGGTAACGGCAAAAACATGGCTGGACGTGTCGCTGCCTGTACTCAGTAAAAACGCATAAAAGGCAATATTTTCTGCTCCACCATGGCCAAATTTGCTACTTATTCTGGCCCAATCAGACATGGTGGAGCAATCACTGGAAGCCTATATTTTAAAAGGGGTCAGGTGTTTCGAAGCTAATTTGAATGCACTTATCAAGGAAGACCATCAGCAGGACGCTCACAATAAAAATAACATCAGAGAAGGTCTAAATATGAAAAAGCAACTTGGTTCTTATTTAACACAAATTGCAAAACGAAGCGCTGCAATCACTAGCAGTGTAATTCTTGGCAGCACACTTGTAGCTGGTGCAACATTAAGTACCTCAGCACAAGCAGATAACTGCTACATCATGGTTCATGGCCACGGTACCAAGGGTACTGATAAGGCCGAGGCACGTGATTCCTGGAGAACATCTCACTTCAGCCAATATCAGGGCAGTGACTTTATGTCTCACCTTTTGGGTCCTACAGACAACTACGCAATCGTTGGTTACGACTCTACCGATGAGGCCGGTTTCCCGTATTGGCGTGATGAAACAGCTGGTGAAATCGCTCGCCAAATGGTTTCGATCAAACAAGGTAATGGTGATGGCCTGACACATGATGACCCTAATACACAATGCTCTGCTAACGATGATTTTTGGGTAGTTAGTCACAGCCAAGGTGCCCAGCAAATGGTGTTCATGGCAGGTAATGCTACCTCTGGTTCTCCATACTACAACACGGCATTCACGGCGAGCGGATCGGCTAAAACAGTTCCTTACAGCCAAGCGTTCGACGGCATTCTTGGCATCTTTGCACTGGGTGGTGCAATGGGCGGTACAGAGGGTGCTGACCGCGTTTGTAACGGTTCATGGACTGACGATGTGATCAACCTACTCTTCCTGGGCCGAGACTGTAATCCAAGTGTTGAGTGGCTGCAGACCAATGATTCTTACCTTGCAAGAAATCTGATTGGTTCAAATCTGGCGGCACCACTTTATGCCATGGGCGGATACAAAAGCTTCCCTGGTTTTGAAGGTATTACAGCAGGCTTCCTCACAGGTGAAGACGACGGCTACATTAACCTAGCCTCTCAAATGGGTTGTGCTGGCTCACCAAAGCGTAATCTTTGGGACGATCTGAACGAATACAAAACCTTCTTCGGTATTGCTTATGGCAGCCCTAAATTCCGTTGTAATAACAGCAACAAGGGCACACCTCGTACCTACAACATGGCGAGTGTTTACACAGACCATGATGCAGAACGTAACGGTGGTATCAACTCACCAAGCTATGTGAACGTTGAGAACGGCATCAGCTGTGGCAACGGTCGCAACATGGCTGGCCGTATTGCTTCTTGTACTCAATAGAGTCTGACCGCAGAAAGCCTGATATCAATTAGGTATCGGGCTTTTCTAATGAAGGAATATAAAATGAAACTCAAATACCTTCCCTTTCCTTTCGCAATGATACTCATCACCTGGTTTGTCATTTCGCAAGAATCCGAAGTTGCCATTCCCGAGCCTCCACCACAAGCTCTCACTCAAGCGCCATCTGGACCACTTGAATGGCAGGATAATGAACACAACGAGAATAAATCTAAGTTAGTTAAAGCGGTTCAACGCCAATCTGATGAATCAATAAGCCCTATTGAGCGCATTCGCCAGATGAGCAACAAGACGGAACTACAGGTCGCATTGCTGGATGATCATGATAATTTCACCCGCTATCCGCCTGAAAACCGCCGTATTACATCTGCCGCCCAAGACCCGATTTCACAACGATACGCCATTGACGAACGCACTACTCTAAATGAAGATCAAAGCGTCGGATTGACTGTTTGGAGTGACAAAAAGTTTTATCTGGAAGATGACAGCGTCATCGTTCACGCCTTTATTCAGGACGCTGAAGGCAAAAAGTTGAACACCGAATTCCAAACTGAAATCATTTCAGACCAAGGAAAACATGGCACTCTTGAACTGATTGACGATAACAACGATCAAGTATATACCGCCGAATTACAGCTCAAAAATTCAAGCCGAAACATCAATAAGCCAGGTATTTATAAAGTACTTATCCAAAATAAAGAACATGAAATCCTGGACGGAATCACCTTTACGTTATCAAAACCTGATATCACTCTGACGAACAACTTCCGTGAGAAAATAACAGCCACAGGTGATCTTCTGATTGAAGCGGAAGTCGAAGTTAGCCAGAACAATCGGTTTTATATTCAGGCATCACTTTACAGCAGCACCCATGTGCCTGTTGGTGTAACTCAATCCACTCAAGAACTCACGTCTGGCAAACATTGGGTACCATTACAGTTCGCAGGTTTGATGATTCAGGACGCCCAGGAAAATGGCCCTTATGTCCTTCAGCAAGTATCGTTAGCTAAAGTCACTATGCCTATGCAACGAGCGCCATTGGTTAATCCAAATTTTCAAACAGACGCTTATCGATTGGATGAGTTTTCAAGTAGCTCTTATGATGAGCGAGACAAATTATAGCGACCAAGACAAACTCAATTAGGAAACTTGTTCCGTCAATTTCATGGGCTGAATCCTTACATCAGCTCATGAACTCTCTCCGAAACATGTCTAATCTGGCCTATTCACATCAGACCTTAAATATTTGAAAACTAAGGCCGATAAGTTCTGAAGATAATAAAAAATTCTATTTAAGCATTTGCAAGAATTTCCATGACGATTCAATGGCCTTAATTATGCATATCTGCTTAACTGATAGATTAACTTGTCGGAAAATTGCCACTGGAGTTGTAATACCATGACATCACTGTCACTCAATGCATCAAGCCCTTCACGCCTGTACAAAGGAATGGGATTCATTGTTATCTGGTTTGTTATGACAACCATGGTTGCCCTTTACTACCTCATCGAATCCACTAAGGCTTCCGTGACCAGCACGCCCGACATCAGTCTTCCGACATTGGAAATACCTGATCTTTCTCTTGCCGATGTTGAAGACATGCGAGCCTCGCTGAAAAAGATCAAATCAGAAACATCTGCTCTGAAATCAGCGAAAGTCATCACCCCTGAAGAAATTAACAAACACCTTCAAGACTATGAAAGTGAGGTAAATAGCTATCTAACCAACCTACAAGGTGAGTTAAATGCTAAAGCCAATACTCAACACGAAGCGGTAATTGTTGCCGCCTCAGAGGCATTAGATAAGGCGATGTCACCTATTGCTAGCGACTGGGCTCAAGCTCAAGCGCAAATTGAAGCTCAATTGCAAACACCTATTGAAACGCAAACCGTGGCATTACAGTTCAAAGATACCAAAGCCAAAGCGTTTCTTGATGAATACAATGAAGCACAAAGAGAACTGACCAATTGGCGAAAAGTTGCGGTTAAAGCCAAAAACGATGCCGTGGCTTATGAAGTTATTTACAGTAAATATCTATTAGCGACTGGCACGATTTACCTGGGTGACCTACTGATTGGTAATAAACTAAAAACCATCAATAACGTCGCAGGCAACTATCAAGCAACCATTGATCGTATTAAAAAAACGGACACACTGGGCTATAAGAAAAGTAAGCAAATCATCACCACTATCAACAAGGTTAAGGCGTTAGCCAGAGACCGTTATCAAGCCTATGTAAAGTTCATCAACAGTCCCGAATTCAAAAAAGCGACGGCTAATAAAAAACCGGTTAAACAAACCCCGATTATTATTCCTTTACCAGATCTGGCTCCGCCTACCCTGGATAACCTTCCGCAGTGGCAAAACATTGCAATGGGCGCCGTGCCTTCTCCTGAGCTTAGAACAGACACAAACCCAGAACTGGATACAGTAAGACTCAACGCATCCATCGATACGGCTGAACAAGCACTCGATACCTTTGTTCAACAACAATCAAAAGCCGTAGAAGCGTATCAGGAGCTACTTAAGAATCTTGAAGTGAAGCAAAGAGAAACGGTTAATCTTTCTAAAGCCAAAGCTCAAATCAAACAATCACAAACGGATCTGGATGCCTTCTGGATCATAGCCGGACTGGTTTCTCTTGGTGTTTTCATGTGCGTGCCAGTCGTTAAGGTTATGGCCCATGGAATAGAGAAAGATCACGAAGAGGCTCTGGACTTCAATAACCTTCATTCGGCGAACCCGGTAGACAGTGAAGAACTGGAAGCCCTTAGAAATCAACTTGAAGCAAAAGACAAACACATCAAACAGCTATTGAAAGAGCTAACGGTTAATCTTGATGATCAGTTGGCTCATACCAATAACGCTGAAAACACCCTATCGAACATGATTGATCAGTTCCATCAGATTAATCAGCAAAGCTCTGGTTCACAAACTGACGCAACAGAAGCGAATGATAAAATCAACGCTGGCAAGCAAATCGTTGGTGAAGCCATCCAAGGCATTGAACAGCTTGCAGACGATGTATCTTCCGCATCCAATGTTATTCAGGAACTGGAGGATCAAAGCCAAAAAGTCGGCTCTTTCCTGGAAGTCATTGTAAGCATCGCAGAGCAAACCAATCTATTGGCATTGAATGCTGCTATTGAAGCCGCTCGAGCGGGCGACCAAGGCCGAGGCTTTGCAGTTGTTGCGGATGAGGTTAGAAACCTGGCAAAACGCACTCAAGAATCCACCGAGCAGATCCGAGAAATTATTGAAGTACTTCAAAACGGTACTCAGACGGCTGTAAATGTGATGCAAGGTGGCAGAGATAAAGCGGCTATCAGCGTCGAGAAGACAAGCGCTGCGGGTGAAGCACTGGATCAGATAATGGACATTATTTCGAAAGTAAATCAAGGCAGCGAGTTAGTCAGTGAGGTAGTTAACTCCCTTGAGAAAGACAGTCAGGAAGTTAAAGAAACACTGATTAAATCGAAAGTATTGATTACTTCGAACTCTAACTTAATTGAAAATGCTAAAAGCTAGATGAAGTGTTGCAATCTTTGACCAGCTGGTTATTATCTAAGCTATGAACATATTAATGACGAATTATACGACACCAAAATCACATCGCAGCCATCATGCTTGCGATGTTTCTTGCGTGTCTAAAATTCGTTCTGTAGTAACCTCTTCTTTTGCGTCCTCCTCGTATTTTTCCGAGTACTTTTTTGGTTATTGGTATAACCAAAAGCTGGGTGCATGTTGAGATAGAAAAGAATCACAGGCAGCCCGGCATCAACCGCCGGCTGCTAAGAAACCCCGATCTGCAGCAAGCGGTTCGGGGTTTTTTTATGGCCTGACAAAATCACTTGGGGACTAAACTTATATGAGGAATAACAATGACTACCCAGGTAACGAACTCTTGTACAAAGCTAGTTGAACCCGCAAGCATTCAAAATACTCTCGACTCAACGGCTGCCAATGACGATTCAAGAACAATGACACATAGAACAACCAAAACCACGCCTCTACCAACGCCTAGAGGATTGAAGAGCCGTTTACCTTTGAGTGCTGAACTCGTGCAACAGGTAGCCAAACACCGCCAAACCATTTCCAATTTATTGGCAGGTTCATCACCAGAATCAGACAAACTACTTGTCATCACTGGCCCTTGTTCACTCCATGATGAAAAAGCGACTTTGGATTATGCTCGCAGATTGGTTGAGCTCAACGAACAATTATCAGACCGTTTATTAATCGTAATGCGCGCTTATGTTGAAAAACCGCGTACAACAACTGGCTGGAAAGGCCTGGCGTACGACCCGGAACGCAATGGCAGTGGTGACATTGAACAAGGACTCACTCGCTCCCGTGCACTGCTTTTGAATCTGGTCGAAATGGGTCTCCCACTAGCCACTGAAGCCCTGAACCCAATGACCATGCAGTACTTGGATGATCTGATCAGCTGGACAGCCATTGGGGCCCGAACCTCTGAATCACAGATTCACAGAGAAATGATCAGCCATCTTGGCATGCCGGTCGGCATTAAAAACAGCACAGACGGATCGGTTCAGAACGCAATCAACGCAATGGTTTCAGCTAGCCATCCACACCACTGCTTAGGTACTGATCTGGATGGCCAGATTGCCATGCTCGACACACCAGGGAACCCGGATACCCACGTTGTTTTACGTGGTGGTCGCAACCTGACAAACTACGATGAAGTAAGTATTAAAGCCGCTCTAGAGCATCTTGAATCGGCGGCTGAACACAATAAGGTACATCCTAAAGTGATCGTTGACTGCAGCCATGATAACTCTCAAAAGCAACATGAGCGTCAGTTGGAAATTGCCAAAAATGTGGTCAAACAACGCCGTGGTGGTGAAGGTTCAAAAGCCAATACAGGCATCTCTGGCATCATGTTGGAAAGTTTCATTGAACCAGGAAAACAGGGTATGGAAGGTCCAAATAAAGACGGGAATCTAACCTACGGATGTTCAATAACAGACGCCTGTATCAGTTGGAATCAAACCGAAGCGTTATTGAGAGATTTGCATGCCGTGATGGCTTAATAAAAGAGACCTCTCATAGCAAGCCTGGAAACGCTATGAGAGGTATATCTAATGTCAGGAAGGAAAGCTCCTAAACTGAAACCATTTTATACAGAGTCCATAATTTTTTGGATGCGACCAATTGTCGCACTTTCCTACTCCTTATCTCAATAACAACCAAAATCACAGGCCAGACTATAAAACTCAACTTTTCGTAAGCCCTCATTGAATCTATGCTCAACTTGGAACAAACTCTATGTAATGGATAACAACGTACTCACAATCCTGTGAACCCATAGAATAAAAATGGACAAACGTTGACACCCTCAACCAATAGCGAATTGCTAATTCGACGAATCTATCAAATCACTAATGCTTACAAGCAAGGATTTGATTATCAGATTCAGGAATTACTCAAGCTGGGTTTGGAACGCTTTAATCTCGACATTGCCATTCTTTCCAACATCGAGAACGATAAATGCACTGTAAAGCACTGTGTCACACCTGAAGGCGTTGATTTAAACCAGGGCGATGAATTTGAATTTGGGGTCACCTACTGCAACATTACCTGTACAACCAATAAACCCGTTGCCATTGAGCACATAGGCAAGAATAAGAACTCCAACTAAAAAGAGCGAACCAAAAAAACTAACTTTCTGTTCAACATGAGTCACGAAATCAGAACACCTATAAACGGCATTGTGGGTGCGCTGAAACTACTTACTGATACGCCTCTGGATGAAAAACAACATAAGCTGGTTGATCTGGCGCTTAATAGCTCAAGCACCCTCAACGAACTATTGAATGACATTCTGGATATTTCAAAAATCGAAGCAGGAAAAATTGAAATATCTGAAACCTCGTTTGAACTCGATGAACTTGTCACAGGCATTATTGATGCCCAAGCATTTAAAGTTGATAGCAATAAACTAAAGCTTAGCTGTGAATTTGAAGACATAAGCAGCTATCACTTACTGGGTGATGCGTTACGGTTATAACAAGTTCTGAACAATCTGATTAGCAATGCAATCAAGTTTACTTCTGAAGGCTTAGATAATCACTACGACCTGATTCTGATGGATTATTTAATGCCAGTAATGGATGGCTATCAAGCCACACAGAAAATTAAAGAATCATTGGACAGTAAAAGCACACCACCTATCTTGGCACTCACCGCAAATGCACTTAAAAGCGATATTGAGAAGTGCCAACAGGCAGGTATGGATGATCATATTGCCAAGCCGATTGATCCGGAAGACCTACAAAGCAAACTAAGAAAATGGCTTGGCTAATGCCAAGTCTCAGAGAATAAGCAAAAGTCTTAAGCTAAAATCGTCTGACCTGTTTCAGATCTAAGAATATTCGGACGATACCCCCAGACCTGATCAATACGGTCCTCAGTCAATACCGCCTCTGGTGAACCTTCAGACATCAAACGCCCCTGCTCTAACAGCCATACCTGATCACAATAACGAATGGCTTGGTTAAGATCGTGAAGAATGGCAATGACCGTCCACCCTTTCTCATGACAAAGCGCCTGAGCTAACTTAAGAATCTGATGCTGTTGCCCCAAATCCTGTGCGGAGGTAGGTTCATCAAGCAGTAACAAGGGTTTATCTTCTGCTTGTGATAACTGCACCAGTACTCGAGCTAAATGAACGCGCTGACGCTCCCCGCCTGATAAGTGAGTATAGATGCGTTCAGAAAATTGGGTAGTGTCCGTTTTCAGCATGGCATCTTCAACCAGACGAATACCTTCTTGTTTACTGGCAGAGAGAGGTATCAAGCCTAGCGCAACCACCTCTTTCACGGTAAAAGGAAAGGTAAGCTGACTCGATTGAGGCAGTACCGCCATATGTCTTGCCAGTTCTACGGAAGACCATTTTTTAATACCTTGTTGGTGGAGAGTTACAGGATCAACATCCACGCTAGCTGATTTCATCTCACCAGTAATCGATTTAAACAAGGTGGTTTTACCGGCACCATTAGCACCTAGTAAGGCAATGAACTCTCCAGAAGATGCCGTCAGGTGTTCAATGTTCAAAAGTTCTTTTGAACCTACAGACACAGACAAGCCTTTAATGGTTAAAATCGCTGACATATTAAGCACCTTCTACTAAATCAAGCTCTTTCTACGTTGGAACAACAAAGCCATAAAGAAAGGCGCTCCAAGGCCTGCTGTTACCAAGCCCACTGGCATTTCGGCTGGACTCATCCAAGTTCGAGCCCCTAGATCTGCCAGTA
>Ga0255768_10002796_pt1 | contig 17478 bp, 25 predicted proteins | sample 071ome_33_FD_179983 | JGI IMG/M metagenome (GOLD analysis project Ga0255768, IMG submission 179983) | Coastal salt marsh microbial communities from the Groves Creek Marsh, Skidaway Island, Georgia - 071412AT metaG (version 2) | ecosystem: Environmental > Aquatic > Marine > Intertidal zone >...
TGTGTCACATATCGTGCATCACTTGCGCTACCACTTGTTGATGTACGAATTACAAAACGTAAATCTGTTTCATTCTGTTCAAAGTATACACCATCATTAGCACCAAAGTATCCTACACGTTGGCGTAGATTAGCCTGTGATTCAGCCATTGCAAAAGTAGCAAGGGTAAGCAGTGACTTTCCCGGCTGGTATGGAAATACACGTTTTGTTTGCCGTATGACTTCACCAGTAGCAGTACCTACCGTCATAGAGTTGCTGCTCTCGTCAGATAAATGAGCAAATGCTCCACTGCCTGTTGAACTGGTATCAAACTGTGGGTCAGCCTGAAAACGGTTCTGGCTATCAAACAGAGTATAGGGCTGACTTATACGCAGTCTACCAAACGCATCGACTGTGTGGTCAGCAAATGCAACATCATTACCAATAGTACCAAAGACAACTTTATTTGGATAGCTTGTGATGGACATTGATTATACCTAACCAAAATATGCTTTAGGCTTATTCCGCTTATTCACATTTTTCTTGTGAACGCCCGGACGCCTAATGCGCTTCTTTTTCATAAAACTATTGGCGTATTGCTTTGCCATTATTTCTTCTTAGCGTAGCCGCCCTTCATCATATAGCCCATTTTATTGCGTACAGGAGTAGGCAGTTTAGCAAGGCCCGGATTGTCAGCCTTTTTAAGCATACCACCTTTGGCCATATTCTTAGAAGAACTTTGAGTGGCTGGCATAGATGCCCCACAATTAGCGTAGCCACCTTTATTGTACTTCTTAGCCATACCGCCTTTAGCCTTACGCTTTGGCTTTGGTGTGGGAAGTGTGATATCTACACGAAGTCCACCTGTCTTATCTTTAGAGGTCTTAGGACCGTATTCCATAAGTACACGTTTAGCGTCCTTACGCTCCTGTACTGTGTAGTCCTCTGGATTCTCCATAATCCGCATTGCTTCTGAAGGTCTCATATCAGCCATTATTTACTCCTAGTATTTACCCTTGCGGTTTTTAGGTGACGACTTGGTGCTACCACCCTTACCTTTCCATAAATGACGACACGCCCAATACCGTGCCGTTAGTTTGTCATTAGCCGTGTCACATTTGTGTCTAGCACGGAATGACGCACGGGCTGCAGCACTATAGTTGTGACCATAGCCTGTAGCACCAAAATGAATCAATTTCACTTTATCGCCGTCTTTGGCAAGAACCATCATCTTCTTACCTTCACGATTACTTTTGATAGGTTTGTTGTAACCCGGAAATTTAATTCCACGATATTCAATAGCCATTATGTCTCTGTTCCCAGCTTAATGCATTTAGAATCTATAGGAATGTGATTTGGAATAGTGTTCAGTATGGATGCTGACATCTCAACTGTACGATCTTGACACTGTTCTATAGTCTCATACGGACCTCTAGTGTCTCTAGCAGAGATACATTGATTTAATTGACCAGCTATACAAACCAGTACCCACGCCTCAAACATTACTCATTAGGTTCCTTCCACCCTTCGGCTCTCATTGCGTCCTCTACGTGTTTCAGAGAGAATGATCTACCGTAGTGAGCCTCAACTGCCTGACGCACGTAGAACACATCACTATGGGGGATATGGAGTTTGTCTAGGGAATTAGTACGGATAGCTTCATAGAATGCTTCAAGAACATTATCTGTATATAGTTTTACGGATTTCTTTGCCATTGTCAAGAAAAAACTTTCATTGATGTCACTTTAAGTGATAGTTCGCATCATTTAAGTGTCCATTTAAGTGTATTTATAATTTTACTAAATAACATTTAAGTGATCACTTATAGTGTATGTTCGTTTAGTTTATATAATTATACCAGATTACAGGTACCGTGTCAATAGTAAAAATGCAAGTCCGCCCAAAATAATGTACAATTGCACAAAAAATAAGCAGATTGCACACTACTTGTGCATATATGATTGTCAGTTACCATAGTGGTTAACACTCAATTTTCCTGATCTGTGTAGATATCCATGCTAGTATACTACGTACGGGGGCGTGGCCCCTGCCCACTCTCTTTTTGTCGCGTCGTGATCGCGTGCCGCGCATGAGACGGCCAGCCGTTTTGTCGCAATAATCGGCTAAGTTATTGTATGCAAACGCTTTATGTGTAGTGGGCAACAGATACACTATCATTTGACGTTATAAGATGTGGCAAAGAGGCAACGATGTGACATTTATGCAACAGATTAAGAGGCGATGCACAAAAACAATAAGAACAAATACAGAACAAACATATGACACTTTATATATATAAAATAGAAATATCCTATCCCATTGAAAACATTACATAATTAAAAAAAGTGTGTCAAAAGTGCAATTTTATTTTTCAATTAAATCAATGGGTTAATCAGTAAGTCACTGAAAACATTAACAAAAATAATGGTTGTTTTATTCGGTCGAATAGTGTCTAATCAAATCATCGCAGAACAGACAGCGACAAACCAGCGACAAAGCCCTAGGGGTGAGATAACAAGGTTCTAGCTTGCAAACGTGGCCAGCGGGTCTATGCGATAGAGACTAAAAGAACCCAAGCCTGTTAGGCTTAGCGCGTGCCTTTAGGGGATAACACGTTACCCGGTCGGTGAAAGTCCAAGGGGCTAAGTGGAGAGCATGTAGGCGGCTACGCAGTGAGGGTTCAAACTAGGCCAACCGATAGGTCACTAAAATTCGGTGTAGGTTATGGGGCTTGGTGATTGCCTGAATAAAATAACCGAATAAGTAAAATTACCGCTTGACCTTCTAGATCGGGTTCGATATGATCTAGAGACAGTCGGGAAGGCGAATTGATCCGACTATAAAGTGGCCAAGACGAAAGTGGGACACGCGCCAAATGCTGGCCCACTCTAAAGAAACGAACACCCACTGTAATGTGGACAGGGCGTAGGCTACCGGTGTCTGTCAAGGCTAGGAAACTATCCTGAAACGGCACGTGTCACCAAGGGGACAGGTGTACGACAAGACAAGACCTAGAGGAAATCACCGGGGTGGTCAATGTGGGATGGGCGTATAACAGAACAGGCTAGTTTTGTAAGTTGTCTAGCCATACGTCACAGTGCTGACGGGTGTCCTGTCTAAGGCGGCAGGACGAATCTACTTAAAGACCCGACAAGTATCTATACCAACCGCAGATGCCCTAGCTGTCCTTGGACATGCCGCTGACGCAAGAGGTGTGAAAAACTACCGATAGCAAGGTAGGTGAAAATCGGGATTATGACAAGATACCGGCGACGGTGCGCTAGTCCTTTGTGGGCAGTTAAGCATTGTCGCCGGTACACTCTTGACAGGTGTTGTTAGGGGGTGTAATGTCACACCCATAACCTAACCAACCACGAGGTGAATATCATGTCTAAGCAAACTATCAATGTAAATGTCAATGTTGGCTATTGGTTCCAAGGCACCGGTCTGACCGGTCAGAATTTGTCTGAACACAATCAGAACAAGTTCACTCGCGTTGCGACCAAGTACAAGCGCAAGACTGGGCAAAAGCTGTCCAAGATGCGTTGCTACAAAGCCAGCCGCCATGCGGCACGTCAGATCAAGTCTGAGTTTGGCACTCGCATTTTGTCTAATTCGATTGCAACATTCGAGATGTTGCTGACCGGTATTGACAAGACGCTGGATCGCAAAAACCACAATCTTGATCTTGGTGCTTTCAAGGTAGACGACATTGCCGATCTTGCCTGTGCGCCGACAGGTGCGGCAGCACATCGCAAGTCCGCTTGACTTCGTGGGGGTAATGCTCTATTCGTAGGGCATTGCTCCCCCTAACACTACCACACAAGAGGTGACTACCATGAACAAGATAGAATTTTTGGGCTTGGTCTTTATGCTGACCTTTGCTCCCATTGCCGCAGTATTTGCCGCGATTGCCGCACTAGAGACTGGCCACTGGATTTGGATTGTGTCTCTGATCGGTGCGGTTGCATCATTTATTGGTGGATGGGTCTCTCTTGCCATTGAGTTTATCAATTCGGAGGTGTAATATGTCTGTAGAAAATATCCTTGCCATATACAAGCTGGCCACGCCAGAGGAAAAGCGTGACGGCATTGTGTGGTACGCTGACGCATTGCGTGACTGCACTCGCATTGCCATTGACCTTGACCTGCCTGTTCATATCGTAACAGGTGTTTGTGCGGCACTATCGCCAAACAATAAATGGGATAGAAACATTATCAATGCTCGTGATCTATGCGCGGCATGTGTCAATGGTGATGACATGGATAGTGTCAAGGTGTCCACATATCACAAGATGAAACAAAAAGCATGGTCTATACTTGAGGCAATGCCAGACCATGATGGCGTTATTGATACACTCAATGGGCAAAAGATAGTGTCATTCTATCGTAACATCATGGGTGATGACACATGCACCATTGATGGCCATGCGCGTAACATCGCATATGGTGAGCGTATAGGCTTGACAGATGACAAGACCAATATTGGTGTCAAGGAATACAGGACACTACAGGCGGAGTATGTAGCCGCCGCCAAGCGGACACGAGTCAATGGACGTGCGCTGAAAGCGTTTGAATTGCAAGCGATTACATGGGTGACGTGGAGACGCATCCACAATATCAAGTGAGGTGAGAATGGATGACATTGACTTTTTCAAAATTGCAAAAGATGATTTGTTCGATTGCAAAGGTGACGAAAGCACGGCAGAGTATGTGGCAAATCTACTACAGCAATTGTACATGCTCTGTCCGCACACACGCCAAGACATCAACCAACAGTGGGACGAGATGAAAAATAGGTAAGGTAAAAGACTGGCAAATATGAATAGGCCAACCCAAAGCTGTAATGGGATGGCAGGGGCGTGTGATACGATCACTGCCCCACCTAATTCTAATTCACACGCTACTGGTGGCTGTGTGATTGGCGTTGTAGGACATGCCACTAACACCAGTGTAGGCCCATACTGTTAAAGGGGTGTGACGGTATGGGTTGAAGAAAAAGCACCCCACCTTATTTGTTATTGAATTTATAGGGGTGAAGTGTTACGGTAGCACGAGTGGTTCCAACCCACTAGGACAGGGTTCAATTCCTTGCACCCCTGCCAATACACCACACGCAGATGCAAGCTGTCAGTGTCAGCGGTGGTGCATAGTCGAGCGAGTATAAACGCGGTCAAGCCTGTAACGACTATAAAATTAAGACGCAGGTAGGTGGTCGTCAGCCTTCATTAGAACTGGGCGTTAGTCTGTTACCGGTCTGAATGGCATCCGGTCGCCCGACCTAGACAAGTGTCGTAAAACTGTCTTGCATATTTCAATTCCTTGGTGTAGTCTCAGATAACTGAGACAGCCATAGGATAGTGCGACAGGTTAGTAAGCCTGAAGAAGGATGAAAGCCTGTCGAAGTGGGGCGGGTGGTTGTTGCTGAGAGAGTGAAAAAGCGACTTCCCCGCCCCGCGCTTATGTATTAATGCGAAGGGTAAAACCATATTGAACTTAGGGGTTGACAATGAATGACCGCATCACTAGGATTAATCCTGTGGCAAAGGCCATGATGCAAAGCCGCAGACGCGCACAGGTTGTGCCGAACAAAAAGAAATACAATAGAAAGAGGGACAAAAATGCGAGTGAAAACAGACAAGTTCCGCACCAAGCGGATAAACAAGAGGCGGATGACTGAGACACAAGTGGTCCGCGCCAACGCCAAACGTGTGAAATATACTCTGCTGGATTATTGGTTTGACCGCGATGAACCTGACCAGCAGAGTGTCGCACACCATATGAACAAGAGATATCCCTGATTAAAACGATGAAGTAATCCTGATTGAAAAGGAGACGGACAGTGATTGAAAAGATTACTGACATAATATCAGACACAAGAGAAATTCACCAGATGGGTATAGTAGTAGAAGGCTGGGGCTGGCTTTACGCTGATGACGATGCTATGTTTTCAAAGACCATTGATAAGCACATAGAATTGTTATGTGATGCCTTTGATGTATCTTTGGCTGGAATTGGATTCATGGACAGACACGGCAAGGAAGAACTCGTGCTGTATCACTATGAAACGGCAGAGAGTTATTACTTTGAAGGTAAGAAAAGAAACCTTCAGATGCTCAAAGATTACCTTGAAGGTAAGTTTAATGGTCAGGAGTTATGGATAGACAAACAACTTGACAACATATGGCAAGCGTATCAAGATGACAGCAAGCAATACGCAACAAGAGAATGGAGAAGTGTAATGTCAGCCGTTAAATTAGACCATGATGTGAATCTGTTTGGTATCTTCCATGCACAAGAAGATGTCGCCTATGTTGTAGATTACAACCATGTTGACACAGACAACAGATTGTTTGTGGCTGTACCACATGCAGGAAAAACAGTAGTCGTATCAGACGAAGGAGACAAGTTGACTGTTCACATCTTCGATCTTGATCAAAGTAACCTTGAAGCAGAAGCAGAAGTGGAGTATAACAATGCCTAATCATACAGACAACAGAGTAACACTGTACCACAAAGACAGTCAGCAGATTGACATGATTTACAACATCATGAACACACCAGACACGCCATTGTGTCAGACACTTATTCCTATGGATGAAGCATTGCTCGACAACGATGCTCATGCAGATGATGGATGGTACACTTGGCGTCTACAGAATTGGGGTACAAAGTGGGATGTATATGAATCACACTGCACTCGCTTTGACGCCAACACATTACAACTGACCTTCTACACAGCATGGTCGCCACCTATCCCTGTCTTTGACAAGCTGGTAGACATGGGCTTTGAGGTGACAGCACGTTACCTTGATGAAGGTTGGGGATACATCGGTGAATACGTTAATGGTGATGACTGGTGTACTGATGACGTTGAGAGTGTTGCTGAACACTACCCTGAACTGGACGAGGAGTTTGGTATTAGTGAACGCATAGCTGAGTATCAAGATGAGGAAGATGTAGCATGACTAATGACTTACAACTTACAGACTATGAGCGTGGCTATCTGACTGCCTATTATGACACAGTTGTGTTTGATGCTATGGCAGACAGTTGTGATGAGGACTGGTTTGGTGTTCAGATAGGCGACAGGATGTTTGACCTGAACGCATGGGCAGATGAGGACACAGGAAAGTTTGTCTGTGTAGTTTATGACTGCATATGGGTGAACGATAATTGGCAGACAAACTCTGTCCAGAATGGATGGGTGTTGACAGATGAGGCAAGTGAATGAACTGCTGGAACTGTAAGACAGAACTTATCTGGGGCAGTGACTTTGACCTTGACCATGAGAATGAATACTATTCAATGATGACTGCCCTACACTGTCCTAATTGTGAGTGTGATGTAGAGGTATATTACCCAAAGGAGAATGAAACAATGACTGAATACACACCTTTCATAGAGTGGTGCCAAAGAGTAGGAGACAAGAAACATCTTATGCAACACATATCTGCATTGCTAGATGAGATTGATTTCCTGAGAGAACAACTGCAACCCCACGACACTGGACACATACACACTGCAATCGGTGTGCTAGAAAGTCGTGTAGATAAATTATGGGAGAGTATGAAAACATGATACAAGTAATCGGACAATTCGGTTGCGTCTATTGTGAATTGCTTTGCAATGACCTTGATATGTATGCTATACCATACAAATACCGTGAACTTAATCCACGGCTGAAGCGTTGGTTTCGTAGGCGTGGGTACACAACAGTGCCACAGGTATGGTTAGACGGTGTACACATAGGTGGACACAAAGAGTTTCAAGACTGGTTAAAGGAGAGAGAGAATGAATAGATTTCTAATTGACCATCACCCCGATGCAATAGCTAAGTCACTGTGTGATCAGCATATTGTAAAGATGCCCACTGAAGAAGCACAGATGCTATGTACTGCACTCTGGCATCACGCACCACAGTATGCTAAGTGGCGCAGGTTATACAAACCTGTACATCAAAAGCATCCATGTACGTTGTGGGCTATGGAAACACGCGCCAACTTTTCTTTTGCCTTTAGATTATATGACGCAATGTTGCGTGAATATTCTCACAGGTTTAAGGATGATGATGGCAACGATAAGATGCATGGTGCAAGTAAACATTACAATAGTATACGCGCAGGTATTAGGTTTATTCCCAACAAGACAGGGGATGGAGCAGTAGGGTTGACCCCGCACCCTCAATGCTTCAGTGGTCACGATGAACTTATGACCGATGAGCGTTGGCCTATCCAAGCGTACCGTGCTTTTTATAAGGTTGACAAAAGTAAATTTGCACGTTACAACAAGGGAAGATCAATGCCCATATGGATGCAAGACACATATGACACAACAGAATTAGGTAATATCTACAATATTAGAAAGGAGAATTAATATGGCTAAGAAACTTGAGAACATGACACCCGAAGAACGCATGGAGTACTATGCAAAGAGACACGCTAAAGAGGCCGCTGAACGTCAGAAGATTATTGATGCAATTCCGGCAGACATGATGCGACTTATTGCAGACCTTGCCACTAAAGCAGAAAGAGTATCTGATACTGGTGGCTATGGTTGTAATGGAGGGGTACGTTATCTCTCAGCGTTTGACTTACAGGAACTTGAATGTGCTGTTCAAGATGTGCGTAGAAAGTTTAACCTGCCTGAATTTTCAGGTTGACTTCAACACACTAACCTGATATAAGATAACATCACTTAACGATAGGAAAGGAAAAAGATATGCCACTAGATTTTATTCCAGAGAACTTAGACTTTGACGTTGTGTTTGAACCAACCAAAGTCAACGACAAAAAATATGTTATCAACGGTAGCACAGGCGACTACATTGGCATCGTTGGTAATGGTTTCACCTGTGCATCACACACTGACTTCTTTCGTGATGTGATTGATGCAACAACAGAGAATCTGTCTGAGCATGAGATCGAAGGTGCAGATATCAAATGGCGTGACGCGCATCACAATGGCTGGGCTATGATGGACATGACCTTACCAAACGTGAACGCTAAGATTGTCACAGATAAGTCTGACACTACAGTTGCACAGCGTATCATTGCATTGCATGGTGTCAACGGTACATGCTCTAACGTAACTATCTTTGGTGCCATTGATTTCTTCTGTCTTAATGGGCAGATCAGAGGACGCCATGATAAAGTGATGCGTAAGAACACATCTAACTTTAGTCTTGACAGGTTCATCATTGAACTTGAGAAGTCTACTCAAGACTTTCATGCACAGACTGAACAGCTACAGCGTTGGGCAAACACTAGCCTTGTAGGTGTAAATGTAAAGGCAATGCTTGAGACAATCATGAAGTCAGATCGTAAAGCTGAGAAGATGTATGGCCTTTATAATCAAGAGGTTAGTGTGCGTGGCAATAATCTTTGGGCATTGTATTCTGCCTTCACAAACTATGCTACCTATGCTGATGAGCGTAATGGTTTTGCTCTTCGTAAAACACAGAACGACACACGCGCAGTGTCTATGTTCCAGCGTGAGGTTGAAGTATCTACTTGGATTGACACACCACAGTTCAGACAGTTGGAGGCGGCATAATGATTAGAAGAATGCATGACACAGACGAACCCAAAACATTAAATGGAGCATGGTTTCTGCCATGCTTCCTTTACTGGACAGTAGATTGCTATGTAAAACTATCATCACCTGAGTGGAAGTTTTGGAAAACTTATAAGTTCTATTATGAGAGAGGATATGATCCAGAACAGTATGTATACAACTCATTTGTCAGGAGTAATATATCATTAGGTGACGGTGTTTATGTGCATGACTACACTAGCCAATATTATAAATTAGAAAACTATCAGTTTATAAATGGCAAAGAGGCTTATGATAAATTGGATTACCCTGAATTAGATGGTCACGCTGTACAGTGTGGTAGAGAGGAGATAAAAAATGAAACTGGATAATGCAGTAGGTATGCTTGTTGGACTTGCAGTTGGTGACGCTCTTGGCGCACCACTGGAGTTCGGTCCAAGCAGAGAGCCGGATAACTATATAACTAAGTATGTTGAAGGTGGTGCCTTCGCTATGGATATAGGTGAATGGACAGATGACACAGCTATGGCTATGGCTATGGCAGATTCACTGATAGAACATAAAGCTTTTATCCCTGACGCTATCATGAATAACTTTGTGTCGTGGTACATCGATGGTAAGTTTATTCCAAGAGGCGTGTGCTTTGACATTGGTAATACAACTAGACGTGCGCTGGAAGCTTACATTAAAAATCCAGCAACACCATACAAAGGTAATCCTGATCCTAATCAAGCAGGTAATGGTGCCTTGATGCGTATCGCTCCGGTTGTTATTGCTGCATCATCGTGGAGTCAGGCAATTGAGATGGCATCATTGCAAACTGTACTGACACATGGCAGTGAACTGTGTGTTAAATATGGCACTGCCTTCGCAGAAGAATTGTATCATGGTGATGCACTACAAAAGTACAGTTCATACAAACTGCCTACTGATACACCAAGAGAAAAGGTTATGTCAGGCGGGTTTGTAGAAGAGACATATCAATGTGCTATGTGGGCCTTTCAAACCACAGATAACTTTGCTGACTGTGTTATCAAGACTGTTAATCGTGGCTTTGATAGTGACACTTGTGGTGCAGTAGCTGGCATGATAGCTGGCGCACACTATGGATGGTCAGGTATACCAAGTCACTTCATTGACAATCTGATGTGGCATGAGCAGATCAAAGACACAGCAATCAAACTATATAACTTACATAGGTGATAGAATGAACACAGTAAATGACTTGAAAGAAGAATACTTTTCTTCACACGATTTCAAACACTTGCGTGATGAAACTAAGAAACAGTATGAATACTTTTTAAGTATCATGACCGATACTAAATTGGACAACAAGCTGTTTAAGAATATGCATTACACAGATGTTACAACTAAACAAGCTAAGCTTGCGTACGATATGTGGTGTGATCGTGGCATTCCTTTTGCCAACCATGTCATGTCAGCGACACGCATCCTGTTTAACTATGCCTTGCGTATGGAGCATTGTAATATTAATCCTTTCGCTATCGTGCGTAGGAGAGCCACACAGCCGCGCAAGACTGTATGGACTAAGGAGGATATCACAAAGTTCTTAGACGCCGCCTACAGCGATTTTAGCACACGTAATATAGGTCTTATTGCACACATGGCATATGCTTGGTGTCAGCGAGTAGGAGATATGCGCTTGTTGACTTGGGATAGTATTGATTTGAATGAAGGTCGTGTGCATATTGAACAGTCAAAGAGAAGGGCAGAGGTTGTATTGCCTATCGATGATGACCTACGTGATATGCTAGTACAACAAGAACAGGACTTCGGTTTTCAACCTTACGTTGCACCAAGACCAACACCATACAGAGGAACGTATGAGCCATACACACAGTACAAGCTACCGTTGTTTGCACGTAGGCTGATGGATGAGGTGGGTCTATCAAAAGACTTGAGACTGTCTGATCTTAGACGAACAGGCACAACAGAAATGGTAGAAGCTGGTGTAGGAATAGGACAAATCATGTCTGTTACAGGACACGCTAATCCACAATCAGTAAAACCTTACATGAAAAATACATACAACAGTGCAAATACTGCGTTGACAGCCAGACGTGAGCATGGTATAAGCACTAAACTGCCGCAGGGAAAGTGATATTATATATAAATATATATACACTTAACTGTTTAATAGAAAGGATATATAATGTTTAACCCTGACGATTACGATGTAGCTAATGGAGAGACTAAGCGTCTTGATTGTCCAGCATGTAAAGGCTTCAAGACTTTCAGTATAACAAATAACATGGGCAGTCTCATGTGGAATTGTTACAAAGCAAGTTGTACCTTGAGTGGTGGTACTCGTGTTCATCTATCTGTTGAAGACATACGAAATGGATTCAAGGGTGCAGAAGACTTTGCTTCACAAGATACATTTGTAATGCCAAGCTATGTCGTACCCTGTAACTCTGATGTAATTGATTGGGCATCAAGCTTGTATCAGTTGGATGCTAAACAATTAGGTTTGTTGTATGATGTAAAGGATCACCGTGTTGTATTTCCAGTCGTACATGATAGTAAGATTGTAGATGCAACAGGTCGCTCACTTGGAAAGAAACTACCTAAATGGAAAAGGTATGGAAAAAGTGGCTTGCCATACTCGTATGGTTGTGGTAAAGTCGCAGTTGTTGTTGAGGACTGTGTGAGTGCAGCCGTTGTTGGTTACGGTTCCTTTGTCGGGGTTGCGATACTTGGAACGTCTTTACAAGAGTCGCATAAAGGATATCTCTCACAGTTCTCAACAGCCATAATAGCGTTAGACCCCGATGCGCTACCGAAGACATTGCAGTTTGCAAAAGAATTACGTGGGCATGTAAACGATGTTCGTGTACTACGTATAAATGATGATCTTAAATATCGTAACCCCGAAGATATGGAGAAGCTAAATGGAATTATCACTAATTAGAAGTCTTATGGACAAAGAGTTTTACGATGAGCATCGTGGCGCACGTTGCCCTGATCGTTTGTTCAGTAAGGATGTACGTAAAATTAAACAGGCTATTGATACAGCAATGGATCGCTATGAGCGTAGCGTCACGCCAGATGAGATCGAAGCTTTGTTCATGGCTAATAACCCAACACTTACTACAGCACAGAAGCAAGCATATTCTTCTTTGTTTAATAGCGTTAAACGTGAGACACCTATGGGTGGTGACGTAGCGCAAGAGGTATTGTCTAAGTTATTTCAACAGGTGATTGGAGAAGACATTGCCAATCTTGGATTTGATTATGTGAATGGAGATCAATCTAGCCTTGAACCATTGCGCCAAATGCTTGAACAGTATGGGGATGACTTCACACCTAATTTGAAAGTTGAGTGGGATGATATTAGTCTTGAGACATTGCTTGATCGCAATGATCTTGAAGCACGATGGACATTTAACATACCGTCACTGACACGCAAGGTTGAGGGTGTTAACGCAGGTCACTTGATTGAGGTGGGTGCCAGACCAAATACAGGTAAGACATCGTTTCATGCAAGCTTAATTGCATCGCCCGGTGGCTTTGCACATCAAGGCGCTAATTGTATTATCTTATGTAACGAGGAAGGGTATCATCGCGTGGGTGCAAGATATCTGACTGCCGCTACAGGCATGACTATGCGTGAGATCAAAGAGAACCCAAGCAAAGCACGTGACTTATACGCACCTGTAAAAGAACGTATCAAGATTAAAGATGCCACAGGACGTGACATGAATTGGGTTGAGAGTATCTGTAAGTCATACAAGCCAGACATTGTTCTGCTTGATATGGGCGATAAGTTTGCTAGGACAGGAGGCTTTGCAAGACAAGATGAAGCACTGAAGGCTAACGCTGTTCATGCTCGTATGATCGCTAAGCAACATGAGTGTGCTGTGTTCTATATGTCACAGCTATCAGCAGAAGCAGAGGGTAAGGTCATACTTAATCAGAGTATGATGGAAGGATCACGCACAGGTAAAGCTGCTGAAGCTGATCTTATGATCCTGATTGCTAAGAATCCTGTTAAAGAAAACCAAGACGAAGAAGATACCGCACGTCATCTAAATGTAGTAAAGAATAAGTTGACAGGATGGCATGGTGATGTACACTGCAATCTTGAATATCAAACAGCGAGGTATGTAGTATGAAACTAACACTTGACGTAGAGAATACTGTTACACATCGGGATGGCAAGATGCATCTTGATCCTTTTGAACCAGATAACTCTCTGACTATGATTGGTATGCTTAGTGACCAAGGAGAAGAGGTTCATATTACTTTGGATCATAAAGAGGTCGATAAGACTCCTAATGGTCACTTTATAGTACAGGACTGGCTTGATCAAGCGACTGTGCTTATCATGCACAATGCTGCACACGATTTGCTGTGGCTGTGGGAGAGTGGGTTTAAGTATGATGGCCCTGTGTTTGACACAATGCTTGCAGAGTATGTGCTACAGCGTGGACAGAAAGAACCACTGTCACTTGAGGCTTGTGCTATACGCTATGAGTTGGACACGAAGAAGCAGGACACACTGAAAGAATATTTCAGAAAGGGCTACAGTACTCGTGACATACCTCATGCAGAGTTGTCTGAGTATCTATCTGCTGACCTTCATGCCACACAACAATTGTCTGATCGTTTGTACTATCGTCTTAATACACCAGAAGATAGTTCACTAATGACGACAGCACTGCTTACAAATGAAGTAGCAGTTCGTCTTGCACGTATCTATCAGAGAGGGTTTACTGTTGACTTGGATATGCTAGAGGAAGTTCGTAAAGAATACGAAGAAGAAAAGGTACAGCTAATCGAAGAGTTACAGGAACAAGTTCGTGATGTTATGGGTGATACACCTATCAATCTCAATAGCCCAGAGCAATTGTCTTGGGTGATCTATGGTCGTAAGGTTATAGATAAAAACGATTGGTCTGTTAGCATTGATCCATACATGGATGACTCAGAGTTTCGTCATATAATTAATACAAAGACAGAGAAACTCTACAAGACAAAAGCACAGCAGTGTCCTGAATGTAAGGGTAGTGGTTACATACTTAAAAAGAAAAAGGACGGTACGCCATACGCTAAAGCTAATCGTTGCCCTATATGTAACACAGATGGATTTCTATTTAATCCGACAGAGACAGCCGCCGGATTTAAATTCAGACCACCTACTCCTAAGTGGGCAAGTGCCAATGGCTTTAGTACAAGCAAGAACAATCTTCAGTTACTTGAGTCAGCAGCAAAAGCAAAAGGACTAGACAAGGCTGTTAACTTTCTGAGTAAAGTCAGAAGGTTGAGTGCTGTTGATACATACCTATCATCTTTTATTGATGGTATTAAAACGCACGTAAAGCAGGATGGTAAGCTGCATGTCAGACTGCTACAGCACAGAACTGCAACAGGTAGACTGTCAGGTGCTGACCCTAACATGCAGAACATGCCACGTGGTCAAACCTTCCCTGTAAAAAGGGTATTCGTATCACGTTTCGATGGTGGCAAGATACTAGAGGCTGACTTTGCTCAGCTAGAGTTTCGCGCTGCCGCTTATTTATCACAAGATGGAGTTGCAATTGAGGAAGTTTCTACTGGATTTGATGTACATGCATACACCGCGAAGGTTATTACCGATGCTGGTCAACCTACGGATCGCCAAACTGCAAAGGCGCACACGTTTGCTCCACTCTATGGCGCAACAGGCTTTGGAAGAACGCCAGCAGAGGCAGCATACTATGAACACTTCACAGAGAAGTACCAAGGCATCGCAACTTGGCATACCAAGCTGGCTCAAGAGGCTTTAACTACTAGAAAAATACGTACACCAAGTGGTAGAGAGTTTTCTTTTCCTGATGTTATACGTAAGTCTAGTGGGCGTGTATCACACTTTACACAGATAAAGAATTATCCTGTGCAGAGTTTTGCAACGGCAGACATAGTACCTATTGTGCTTATCTATATAGATGACTTACTTGCTTATGCAAAATCATGCATAGTGAATACAGTACATGATAGTATTGTGATTGATGTACACCCAGACGAAGAGAGGCTTGTACTTCAGACAATAGAAAAAGCAAACAATGAGTTACCCAATTTGATCACAGGTAAATGGGGTATCACATTTAATGTGCCATTATTATTAGAGTCAAAAATAGGACCAAACTGGCTTGACACTAAGGATGTGGCGTGATATAACTATGCACTATTCTCTAAAAGAAAGGAGTAAAATATGACACAACTAACAACAATTAATGTTAATGATTATGCTGCAATGGCTAAAGCTTCAGGCATTGCACATGAAAAGACCTCTTCATCTTCTGGTTCATTGGCACGACTACGAATTAATCATGCGCCTATCATGGGTCCAGCAGAAGTTAATGGTAAGACTGTCAATGTCGAAGTTGTTGAAGGTGGTACATACAAGCTGGAGATTCCTGACGGACCTACCTACTATGCATCGTCTGTTAAGATTCGTCCTTTCATGCAACGCTTTATGCATAAGCGTTTTGTGCAAGGGGATGCTAAGAAACCAAATCGTTATATCAAGACAATCATGTCAGATGATCTGGACATAGACCTTAAAGATAATGATGGTGGTTTCAACTGTGGCAAACCAGCAGGTTACATCAAGGACTTTAAAGCACTACCTAAGTCACAACAAGATTTGCTCAAGTCAATCAAACGTGTACGTGCTGTCTTTGGTGTAGTCGAATGTATCAATCCAACAGATGACAAGGGTAATTCTGTAAATATAGAACCAACCCCATTCATTTGGGAGATTGATAATCGTGATGCATTTAAAGAGATTGGAAATAGTTTCAATACTCTTGCTAAACGAGGGCTTCTTCCTGTCAATCACATCATCACTGCTAATACAAGTGAACGTAAAATACCAACAGGCGCATCCTATTACGTACCTGTAGCATCACTTGACATCAGTAGTGTTGTCGAACCATCTGAACAAGACCATGTTTTGTTTGGAGACTTCTTGGAATGGATTGATAACTACAACAACTACATCTTTAACTTATGGTCAGAGAAAGTAAACTCACGCATGGAACAAGATGATGTAGATGTAGTAGACGATATCGTAGACATTGATATCGAAGAAGAAGAAGAGGTAGCATAATGCATCACCCTGCTGAATTAAAAATCCATAGGTATATGGAAGATGTTGTTAAGGGTGAGTCGCTTATGTCTGAGTCAACCATTAAACAGGTTGGCTTGGATGTAATGACAGCACTCCAAAAACAATTCGGCAGTGGTAATGGCAGGGGCGATTTTAAATTACGCATGTCAAATGTGGGTCGCCCCACTTGCCAGCTTTGGTACGAGAAGAACAAACCAGAAGTCGCCGTACCATTGCCTACCACATTCGTAATGAACATGATGTTGGGAGATATTGTTGAAGCAGTATTTAAGGGCATCATGAAAGAAGCGGGAGTTAAATATGAAGACACTGATAAAGTCACACTGGAAGTCGGTAGCCATCGTATTAATGGGTCTTACGATATTATTGTGGATGACGCCGTAGATGACATCAAGTCTGCATCTGACTGGTCATATAAAAATAAGTTTGAATCTTATGATAAGTTGGCAGAGAAGGATGGCTTTGGGTATATTGGTCAGCTTGCTGGTTATGCAAAGGCATCAGGCAAACGTGCTGGTGGTTGGTGGGTAGTCAATAAAGCTAACGGTCAATTCAAATATGTACCAGCTACAGGTATTGACATTGATGCAGAGATTGCTAAGATAGAGGATACCGTTAACAAAGTAGAGGAGAATGTATTTGAAAGATGCTTTGAACCAGTACCTGAAACATTTAGAGGTAAGGCTACAGGCAACATGGTACTTAACGATGGATGTAAGTTTTGTCCATATCGTTTCGACTGCTGGGATAACCTTACTGAACGAGATGCTGTGATGTCGAAAGCAAAGACACCACCAAGAGTAGAATAC
>Ga0255768_10002797_pt1 | contig 17474 bp, 15 predicted proteins | sample 071ome_33_FD_179983 | JGI IMG/M metagenome (GOLD analysis project Ga0255768, IMG submission 179983) | Coastal salt marsh microbial communities from the Groves Creek Marsh, Skidaway Island, Georgia - 071412AT metaG (version 2) | ecosystem: Environmental > Aquatic > Marine > Intertidal zone >...
TAAATAACGAGATTTATTGTGAGTATGTCGGCCATCATGACCAGACCAATGCCCTAGGAGAAAGTTTAATGACTATGCTATTAAATGAAAATTACCATAAATTTAATAGTGCAAGAGAAGCATTGTTGGAGATGCTCGATATTGATAGAGCTAGTATTATAAATGATGCTATTAAAGATATGATCGGATGATCATCGTAGGTGTTGATGAGGTTGGGAGGGGAGCTTTATTTGGTCCGGTTGTTGCCTGTGCTTATGTTCGCAGACAAAATAAATTGGAAAATATCAAAGATTCTAAAAAATTAAGCCCCCAAAAAAGAGAGAGCATTGCCTCAAAGCTATCTTTAAATCCAGAGGGAATTGCCTATGGGCTATGTGATAATAAGGAGATAGACCACCATAATATTCATAATGCAACCCTACTAGCAATGACCAGAGCAATTACAAAATTATCTGAAAATATACATTTTGATAAAATTATGATCGATGGACTTTTTTGTCCTGATTACATTAAGCAGCATTTTAGTTATGAGACAGTCGTGAAGGGTGATGAAAAAATTTATGAGATCATGTCTGCCTCCATACTAGCCAAGGTCTATAGAGATAACCTCATGCTCGATATGAGTAAAAAATTTCCCCAGTATGGACTTGATAGAAATAAGGGCTATGCCACGAAAGAGCACTTAAGACGTATTTTTGAAATAGGACCTACACGCTATCATCGTATGAGCTTTGCCCCATTAAACAAACTATGAGTCAATTTGTACATCTTAACGTTCATTCTGAGTACTCCATCGATGATGGAATAATTAAGATTGATCAGTACTTAAAGCATGCGAAAGAGCTTGGCTATCATTCCATAGCCTTAACAGACCACGCCAATTTATTTGCCTATACAAAATTTTTCCATAAGGCGATCAATAGTGGATTACATCCCATAATCGGCGCAGATATATATTTCAGTCTTGATCAAGAGCGCAAAAATAAAATTAACTCTTGCAGGTTAACATTGCTCGCAATGAATAATGATGGCTTAAAAAACCTATTCCATTTAATCACTAATTTACGAAGAGGACAGTCTTCAAATCCTATATGCATTCAAGAAGCATTTTTAAATCAGAATAATTGTGATCATATCGCATGCATTCAAAGCTTTGATCAAATAGACATATCTCAACAAGAAAGTTTGGTGAAAAGTATTATGAGTTTTTTTCCTGATAGGCACTATATCGGTGTATCTAGAATCAACCAAGCGAGCGATATATCTATTTCACAAACCTTAAAGGTAGCCAGTAAGTATAAATTACCCCCGATAGCCTTTAACAATGTCTGCTTTTTAAAACCTGAGGACTTTGAGGCGCATGAGGCTAAGCTCTGTATACAGCATGGCTTCCGATTAAGCGACCAAAATAGGATCAGTTACTCTGAACAGCAGTATTTAAAAGATTTTAACGAGATGAAGGAACTGTTCAAAGGTGCTGAAATGCTTCTTGAGAATGCTGCTAGCCTTGCAAAAAGATGTAATGTGTATCTTGACGACCAAACATTTAAATTTCCTGACTTTAAGGTACCTAAAAAGTTTAACTCGATAGAGGAATACCTCAAATGGTCCTCAAAAAAGGGACTGGAAAATAGATTATCCAAGGAAGAAAGTAATAGTTCTGAATACCAGAACAGGCTCGCAAAAGAACTCAAGGTTATTTGTGAAATGGGTTTTGCCGGATATTTTTTGATTGTGGCTGACTTTATTGATTGGTCTAGAAAAAATGACATACCCGTTGGCCCTGGTCGGGGATCAGGTGCAGGCTCACTGGTAGCATACGCCTTAGGTATAGTTGATATTGATCCTATAAAATTTGATCTTTTGTTTGAGCGCTTTTTAAATCCTGAGAGAATTTCAATGCCAGATTTTGATATTGATTTTTGCATCGAGGGAAGGGATAAGGTCATTGAATATGTAGCTGAAAAATACGGAAGAGAGAATGTCTCACAGATCATCACTTTCGGTACGATGGCAGCTAGGGCTGTAGTAAGAGACGTCGGAAGAGTGCTCGGATTAAGTTATGGCTACGTAGACAGGATTGCTAAACTCATACCATTTGAGGTGGGTATCACCATTGAAAAGGCACTAGAAGACAGTCCTGAGCTAAGCGAACTTTACGAGACAAATGAGGACGTTCAAAATCTCATTGAGCTATCTAAAAAGCTTGAGGGGCAAGTAAGAAATGCCGGAACCCATGCCGGAGGTGTGGTCATTGCACCTAAAAATTTAACTGAGTATATGCCTTTATACTTTGATGAAGAACAACATATCCTCAGCCAATTAGATAAAGATGAATTAGAAAAAATTGGACTAATAAAGTTTGATTTTTTAGGCCTGAAAACACTAACGGTAATCAAAGAAACATTGCGTGGCATAAAAAAGGCACATAACTTGGATTTGTCATTAAGCTCAATTGAGCTCTCTCATAAACAGACATTTGATTTATTAAAGGCGGGTGATACGGTAGGCGTGTTCCAGCTTGAGTCACTAGGAATGAGACAACTAGTAAAAAAGCTTTTACCGGATACAATCGAGGACGTCATTGCGCTCATAGCACTTTTTCGTCCAGGACCGCTTCAATCTGGAATGGTTGATGACTATGTAGCGAGAAAACATGGAGGCATTCAAAGCAGGGGATCATATTTTGATGCATCACTTGAAGAGATTCTAGAGTCTACTTACGGAGTGATCCTTTACCAAGAGCAGGTCATGCAAATCGCACAAATTTATGCCGGATATTCCCTTGGTAGCGCAGATATTTTAAGAAGAGCCATGGGCAAGAAGAAGCCCAAGGAAATGCGCGAGCAAAAACAGATTTTTATTGATGGTGCCGTTAAGAATGGGCATAAATCTGAACATGCAGAGGAGCTCTTTGAGATCATTGAAAAATTTGCTGGATACGGATTCAATAAGAGTCATTCAGCAGCGTACGGACTCATATCCTATCAGACAGCATATTTAAAGTGTAATTATAGAAGCATCTTTTTGGCATCATCGATGAGCTTCGATATGGATAACACGGATAAACTCATCATTCTCATTAATGATGCTAAAAATTCAAATATTGCCATCCTTCCTCCAAACATAAATACTTCAGAGTATAAATTTAGCGCTATCAATAAAGATGCCATTTTATATGGCTTAGGGGCCATTAAAGGAATCGGTAGAAATGTAGTTGAAGAAATAATTAAATCCAGAGAATCAGATGGATTATTTAAAAGTTTCTCAGATTTTATTACTAGAATGGTTGATGCAAAGTTAAATAAAAGAAGTTTTGAATCCTTGATTTTTTCAGGGTCGCTTGATGATTTTGGCTCTAGGGAGGATTTATTAGAAAGCCTAGAAGATATGCTTATTATGGCTTCATCTCATGCGGAATCAACAAAATCAGGCCAGGGATCATTATTTGGCCTCGAAGAAGATACCAGTCACCATGAACTACCCTTAAAATCTGCGACATTATGGACTGATCGACAAAAACTATTTAACGAATTTAAAGCTCTAGGAATTTATTTATCAGGACATCCTTTTTTAGCATATACAGAGTTTTGTAAAAAACTGGGGATTAAGCCAATCAAAGCTCACCTTGAGAATAACACTAGCAATGACTACAGGCAGAGAAAAAAAGTAATATCAGCTGGAATGATCACTGACTTTAGACGAAGAGGCTCTCGGCTTACTCTTAACATTGATGATGGGCAAGAACGCATTGAAGTGATGCTGTTTGAGGATACCGTCACTTCTTTTAAGGAGCTTATAGAGAAGGGGAAAATAATCATTATTGAAGGAATCCTTAGGTATGATGATTATTTGAATGCGAACAGAATTACAGGTGAAAAGCTACTAGATATAGATCAAATTATTGAAAGCAAAGCTAAGAGACTAACAATTACTTTAGTAAAAGACTCAGAAGCCGTAGAAAAAAATAAGTCGCTCGTAAATTTAATTAAAGAAACTCCTTCAGGTATGTGCGAGGTCTGTATTGAGTATCATAAAGGAGAGAGTAAGGCAATAATATCAATGGGGGAGGAGTATAAGATCAAACCAAATTTGAATTTTCGTGAAAAATTGATTTCAATGGTCGATAAAGATAACTTTAAATTTCATTTTGGTAAGGATGCTCTCCTAGGAGAGGAGTAATAATTATGGCCCTTAATTTTCTTGATTTTGAACAACCTATTGCTGAGCTGGAAGCAAAGATTGAAGAATTAAAATATTTAAAAGATGACTCAGGAGTAAACATAAGCCAGGAGATAAGTAGGCTCAAGAAAGAATGCGACACACTTACTAAAAAGATATTTAGTAGATTGAGTCCATGGCAGATCACTCAATTAGCGCGACACCCTTTAAGACCTTATTCCCTAGACTATATTGATCGTATTTTTGATGATTTTGAGGAGCTTCACGGAGATCGAATGTATCGAGATGATCCAGCTTTAATTGGAGGTATTGGAAGGCTTGATGGCATTGAAGTAATGATTTTAGGCCATCAAAAGGGAAGAGATACTAAAGATAGAGTTTACAGAAATTATGGCATGCCAAAGCCTGAGGGTTACAGAAAGGCGCTTAGAATTATGAAGCTCGCAGAAAAATTTAACTTACCGATTATCACCTTAATTGATACACCGGGTGCCTATCCTGGTATTGGGGCAGAGGAACGTGGACAAAGTGAGGCAATTGCACGAAATTTATTAGAAATGTCACAACTCGAAGTTCCCATCATCAGTCTTATCATTGGTGAGGGCGGTTCTGGGGGTGCGCTAGCGATCGGCGTGTCTGATAAGCTTTTAATGCTTAAATACAGTATTTATTCTGTCATCTCTCCGGAGGGTTGTGCTTCAATCCTTTGGAAAGATGCCGCACAGGCGCCAAGGGCGGCGGAGGCGTTGTGTATCTCATCAGATAAGCTTTTTGAGCTTGGTTTGATTGATGGAATTCTTAAAGAGCCCTTGGGAGGAGCGCATAGAGCAGAGGAGACATTCTTTCAAAGCATTCAAAAAGAGCTTAAGAGAAATTTAACTGAACTTCAAAATACAACCGTAAAAAATTTGCTATCTAATCGCCACAAAAAAATTGAAAATTTTGGTAGCTATATTGAGAATTAACCAATCCATCGATGGCAAATAAAAATAATAGTGCTATTGAAAAAATTCAATTAGAAATTAGATCCTTTAATAACGAGAATCTAGAATTAAATCATTTTGTAGTGGCGTTTAGCGGGGGCGCTGATTCAACTCTTCTTCTAGAGGCACTTCATCAACTTAAACCAGAAAAATTAACGGCCATTTATATTAATCACCACTTACACTCTGATTCAAATGCATGGCAAGATCACTGTAAGAAATTTTGTAGCAGTCGGGGGGTAAATTTTTTAGCTATTGATATTGAAGTACTCAAAAGAAGAGGACAAAGTTTAGAGGCATCAGCAAGGGAGATAAGGTATAAACATCTCTTTGATTATTTGGATGAACGTTCATGTTTATTGACAGGACATCATCAAGACGATCAATTTGAGACTTATTTGATGAGAATGATCAAAGGAACAACCCTGAAGGGACTGCAGGGTATTAGAAGATATAGAAAACTAGAAAAAGGTCATTTATTCAGACCCATGTTAAATATTCCTAGAGAAGAGATTTTAGATGAAATAAATTCATTAAGCATAGAATTTATAGAGGACCCATCAAATCTCTCTGATGACTTTGATAGAAATAAAATTAGAAATAATATTACTCCTCTTCTGAATCATCACTTCCCGCAAGGAAGCAATAATCTTGTTAGAACTCTTGATGAGATCAATCAACAATTGATTTTTGTTCATAGAGAATATGACTCTAAAATCAATGAGATCATTGATAAAGGCTTCATCGACGAGTCTATTAAATCTATACCGATTGGCTTGAGAAGAGGGCTCATCAAGCGTCTTGTTTATGTTGTGAGTAACAAGCACCCTTCTGATTACCTGATCACTCTGATTCTTGAGCAGTTTGACGCTAAAACCTTTGTATCAAAAAAGCTTTTTGAAATTAATCAGCTAGAATTTTGGCTGTTTAAAAATAAAATCTATTTCTTTGAAAAATTAGATCTTCAAATAAATCAATATTTCGGTGAAATTAATTTTGAGGTAGAGAAAGATTCGGTTAATGTACTTCCTATCGAGTGGTCACTTGATCATTTAAAGGTTACGAATATTAAAAATATTAATAAAATCATACCTTGGAATGCAAGCAATCATAAGACGCTTAAAAATATTCTCAATGAGAAAAATATTTTTCCCTGGTTAAGGCCTTATGTACCTCTTATTTACTATAAGGATAAGCTGGTAGCAGTATCGAATCTTTGTATCTCTGATCTGGCGCGAGAACAAATTATGGGTGAAAAAAACTATAAAGTTAAGTGGGATGTGCCGGTCCAACCTTATGTTTGATAATTTTTAGCTAGTTTTCTTACTAAGAATTTGTTAATTTTAGACAACTCCACAATAATTTTTGCAATGTTTCAAATTGTAGTATTTGTTCTGACAATTTTAGGTTGGCAGAAGGCATGACTAAGTACGTATTTGTTACGGGTGGAGTAGTCTCCTCTTTAGGTAAGGGAATTACAGCGGCATGCTTAGGCACCTTACTCGATTCTAGATCGCTCAAGATCAAGATGATTAAGCTTGATCCTTATATTAATGTAGATCCAGGTACGATGAGCCCATTTCAACATGGTGAGGTATTTGTTACTGAGGATGGAGCAGAAACAGATCTAGATTTAGGTCATTATGAACGATTTGTGAGAATTAAAACCTCGAAGTTAAGCAATGTAACGACAGGTAAAATTTATCAGCAGGTTATTGCTAAAGAAAGAAGAGGGGATTACTTAGGCGCAACGGTCCAGGTGATTCCTCATATCACCGATGAAATAAAAAGTTTGGTGTTTAAAGGATCTCAAGGGGCAGATGTTTGTATAGTTGAGATCGGAGGAACAGTTGGTGATATTGAGTCGTTACCTTTTATCGAGGCGATTAGGCAAATCGGTCTAGAGCTGGGTAAGGAAAATACACTTTATATTCATTTAACCCTTGTCCCTTATATCAAAACTTCTGGAGAGATCAAAACAAAGCCCACTCAGCATTCTGTTAAAGAATTAAGGTCAATTGGTATACAACCCGATATCCTGATTTGTCGTTCGGATCACATACTGCCCGAAGATGAAAAAAATAAAATAGCATTGTTTACGAACGTACCGAAAGAGGCTGTCATCTCTGCATATGATGTTGAGGATATCTACGAAATTCCTATGGTTCTCAAATCTCAAGGCTTAGATGATGCTGTAGTCAGTCAACTCCAACTCAAACCAGACAAGCTGGCAGACCTCAAAGATTGGGAAAATGTACTTGAGTTAAGAAGATCGATTAATAAAGAAGTGAATATCGCAATGGTTGGGAAGTATACCAATTTACAAGATGCTTACATTTCCTTAAATGAGGCATTGGATCATGCGGGGTTTCACCAAAACACAAAAGTAAATATTCATCATATAGAAGCTGAGGATATTGAGAGCCAGGGAGTTGAGTTACTGGAAATTGCAGATGGCATATTGGTACCCGGAGGATTTGGCGATAGAGGAACTGAAGGTAAAATTACCTCTGTTCGCTTTGCAAGAGAGAAGAATATTCCATATCTAGGCATTTGTCTTGGAATGCAGTTAGCAATCATTGAGTATGGAAGAAATGTGATTGGCCTGGAAGATGCGCAATCGACCGAGTTTAATTCAAACACACCGAATCCAGTAATAGCACTTATCAGTGAGTGGATTGAACAAAGCGGGGATATCCAATTAAGGGATAAATATTCAGATATAGGCGGAACCATGAGGCTGGGAGCACAAGAAATTAATCTCACAAATAGCTCTTTGGCCAGTCAAATCTATAAAACTGAGAAGATATATGAAAGGCATAGACATCGCTATGAATTTAATAATTTATATTTAGAGCAATATGAGAATAGTGGATTAATTTTTTCAGGTAGGTCTGTCGATGGCTTAGTCGAGGCAATTGAATATCCGGAACATCCATGGTTCTTTGCAAGTCAGTTTCACCCTGAGTTCACCTCTAATCCTAGAGATGCCCATCCTATATTTTTGAGCTACATAAAAAAAATTACTGAATTAAAAGGAAATTAATGAAAATTAAGCATATTAAGTCGTTACAAATTATTGATTCAAGAGGTAATCCTACTGTGGAGACAGAGGTCATTTTAGATAATGCCGTTCAAGGGAGAGCAGCGGCACCCTCGGGTGCATCAACAGGAGTTCGTGAGGCAGTTGAGCTCAGGGACAAAGACGAGAGTCATTATTTAGGTCGAGGTGTTTTACAAGCGGTAAATAATGTGAATACAGAAATAGCTAATCACTTGATTGGTGCTGAAGCTAGTTTATCGCTCGTAGACGAAATGATGATTGAATTGGACGGTACCCAAGATAAAGGACGCTTAGGAGCAAATGCTATTCTCTCGGTTTCATTGGCATTAGCAAAGGCTATTTCAAATTCAAATCAGGTCGGACTCTATGCTCATATCGCCAATGAAAAGAGCCTCAAGCCCTCGCTACCTGTTCCCATGATGAATATACTCAATGGCGGTGCACATGCTGATAATGCCCTTGATATACAAGAATTTATGATCTTGCCCGTTGGCTTTGAAAGATTCAGCGATTCCCTAAGATCCGGTGTAGAGATTTTCCATCATCTCAAAGCGATTCTCAATCAAAAAAAACTTAGCACGGGCATTGGCGATGAAGGAGGATTTGCTCCGGATTTGAACACTAACGAAGAGGCGCTTGAATTAATTCTTTCTGCTATCGAGAGTGCAGGCTATATTCCGGGTAAGCAAGTATTTCTTGGGCTAGATGTTGCGAGCTCAGAATTTTTTATTGATGGTACTTATACTTTGAATTCAGAAAATAAGCAGTTCAATTCGAGCGAATTTGTGAGTTATCTTGCAAATCTCATTGGCAAGTATCCAATAATCTCTATCGAGGATGGAATGAGTGAGGACGATTGGGATGGCTGGAAAAAATTAAGTGATGCCTATAAAGATCAAGTACAACTAGTTGGAGATGATCTTTTTGTCACTAATCCCGCAATCCTTAAAAAAGGAATTGATATGGATATCGGCAATAGCATCTTAATCAAACCCAACCAAATTGGCACATTGACTGAAACTCTCGATGCTATAGAGCTGGCAACTCAAAATCAATATTCATCAGTGGTCTCGCACCGCTCGGGTGAAACTGAGGATACAACAATTGCTGATATTGCGGTAGGTACCTCGGCAACTCAGATTAAAACAGGATCGCTCTGTAGATCAGACAGATTAGCGAAGTATAATCAATTACTCAGAATTGAGGCTGAGCTTGGAGCGGATGCAAAATTTATGGGTCCAGAAGCCTTTAATATATCTTTATGAATCTTCCCCTAAAGATAATTACTTTATTTCTTATAGCTGTATTTTTACTTTTGCAGTATCAAATATGGATTGATGAAGATGGCATAAAGTCACTCAACCACATTAAGAGCAATTTACTGGATATTGAACTAGAAAATCAGCAATTAAATATCGATAATCAACAGCTAAGGGCAGAAATTTTAGATCTACGGGAAGGTAATGAGGCCATTGAAGAGATTGCCAGACGTGAGTTAGGCCTGATAGGTGAGGGCGAGGTATTTTTTAGGGTTATTGGCGGTCAATAGTATCGCTATTTAACAAGACATAAATAGCACCGCTCCCACCATCAAAGTCTTTTGCGGTAGAGAATGCTAGAACCTCATCCATCTCACTTAGAATCTGATAAGTTAATTCCTTTAACACAGGACCATGCATTCCTGAGCGTATTCCTTTTCCATGTATGACTCTAACGCAAAGCATGCCTTTTTGTTTACAAGCTTTTATGGTTTCTTTAAGGAAATTTCGAGCTTTTATCTGAGTGAGACCGTGGAGATCTATGCTTGTTTCAATATTTAATTGACCCTGGGTAAGCCTTTTAAGAAGAAGCTTCTTAATTTTCTTTCTTGTGAAAGTGACTCCCTCACTAAGTTGGCCAGAGGAGTCATTAGAAGATAAGGTCTCTTTAATGATTTCTATGTTGTCTTTAATAAGATTTATTGGCTTAGGTTTGACCTTTCTTTTATATGCATACTTCGGGTCTTTTTTTAATCTTTTTACACCCTGCATCGCACTTAAAAATTCTTCTTTATCGCTCATAGGTATATTTTTTGCTTAATTGCAGTAGGATATAGATCATTAATGAATATTTTACTCACAAATGATGATGGCTATAAAGCTGAAGGTATAAATGAGCTCTATCATTTTCTCAAAAATTCACATGATGTCATGGTGATTGCTCCTTCAACAGATAAGTCAGGATCTAGCAGCTCCCTAACAATCAGAAAGCAGATAGAAGCAACAAAGATAAGTGATAATTTAATTGCAGTCGACGGAACACCTGCAGATTGTATTTATCTTGGTTTAAATTACTTTTTAGCTGACAGTACACCTGATTTAGTAATTTCTGGTATCAATCATGGTGCTAATTTAGGTGATGACATTATCTACTCAGGAACCTTCGGAGGCGCCTTAGAGGGAAGAAATTTGTGTTACCCATCTATTGCTATATCTTTAGATGGTCGAGGCGAAAAATATTTTGAAACAGCTAGCCTATTTATCGAAAAACTTATTAATGCCTCACATCTACTAAAGCCATTTAGTCATACTATCTTCAATATAAATGTACCTGATGTTGCATTTTCAGATTTGAATGGTATTAAGGTTGTCCCTCATGGAAGACGCCACCCATCCACTGAATTGTTTTTAGATTCAAGTATCAAAAATTCTTTTCAGTTTACCTTGGGGAAAGCTGGGAGCCCTATATCCAGTGAATTTGAAGATGATTTTCAATGCCTTGCCAATAATTACATCACAATGACACCCGTAAGCTATAACTATAACGATAAATCTAGCTTACAATCATTAAGTAAACTAATGGAGAATATATGATTCAATCTGGGGTGGGCATGACCTCTGCCAGAACCAGAGAAAGGCTAGTGCTTCGACTTGCAGAAAAAGGTATTTCAAATGTTAGAGTGCTTGATAGATTTAGAGCTATCCCAAGACATATCTTTATTGAGGAGGCTTTGAGCTCAAGAGCCTATGAGGATAAAGCACTTCCAATTGGTGCGGGACAAACAATCTCTCAACCACTTATTGTTGCCTCTAAAGTCCAAGAACTCTTGAAGGATAAGACTCTAGATTTTAAATATAAAAAAATATTAGAGATCGGGTCTGGGTGTGGCTTTCAATCGGCAATCCTATCAGGAATAGCAGAGCACGTTTATGGTGTTGAACGAATTTACTCTTTAGTTAAAAAATCTTCAAATTTGATTAGAAAGCTAGGTATTAGAAATGTTTCTATTATTCATGCCGATGGGAATAATGGATACTTAAACTCAGCGCCATTTGATGCCATCATTCTCTCGGCAGCTATAGAAGAAGCACCCATTAAGCTACTCGATACGCAGCTGGCTAGTAACGGAGTATTCATTGGACCTATTGGTAAAACTACACAGATACTGACTAAGATCATAAAAAAAAGATCAAAACTGTATCAAGAAGAGCTAGAAGCAGTAAATTTTGTCCCCTTTTTACCCGGGGTTATTCATGATTAGAAAGTTGATTGATCATCTTGCCTCTCTCTCTAAAAGAAAGACAGCTAGCGCTTGGCTCGCGTTTGTATCGTTTATTGAAGCAATCATTTTTCCTATCCCTCCGGATGTTATGCTTTTGCCTTTATGTTTGGTAAACAGGGAAAGAGCACTTTACTTTGCATTTCTAACAACACTGTTTTCGGTCTTTGGGGGCATCTTTGGTTATTTAATCGGTCAATTCCTCTTTGAGGACATATCAGCTTTATTGCTTCTAATGGGCATCAGTGTAGATGTCTCGCTGGTTCAACCATACTTTGATTCCTATGGCGTATTTGTAATTTTGCTGGCATCCCTAACACCCATACCCTATAAAATATTTACGATTACCGCGGGATTTCTTGGTTTTCCGCTCTTAACATTTATTGTCTCATCAGCCATTGGGAGGGGCACCAGATTTTTTCTAGAAGCTATAATTGCCATCTTCTTTTATCGTTTAAATACAAAAGAAATACTTAAGTACGTTAATGTCATCACCTTGCTCTTAGTAATCCTTCTTCTCATATATTATTTCTTATGAAAAAAATTATTTTTTTAATTCATGCAATTTTTTTGAGCGCATGTTCGAGCACCTTAATTGATTATTCAACCAGCACCTACGTTGTGCGACAGGGCGATACTCTAACTGCAATTGCCTGGTTTTACAATACAACTACAGCTGAGCTTATACGCTGTAATGATTTTAGAAATCCAAATGATATCTATGTTGGTCAGAGAATTGATATTAGATGTATTGTGCGGACTTCGGATGGGGTTTTAGATGCCGAAGAGATCATTGATACTCCTGCACCCGTTGAGGTAGCAGTATCTCTTCCAAGTCAAAAAACACCCATGCAGTCAAATGCATGGATTAAGCCAGTCAATGGTTCGATCGTAAGAGCTTACAATCAAGGCACAATTCTCTCCAATGGTATAGAAATAGCCAGTCCTGACTCCAGGGTTGTTGCGGTACAAAGCGGAAGAGTTGTGTATATTGGCAGAGATATTATAGGCTATCGTAATTTGATTCTGATTGAACACTTAGACAACACTATTTCAGCTTATGGTTTTCTTAATGATATCAATACATCTCTTGGCATGAGTGTCAATCAAGGCGAAGAGATCGGAAGCGCAGGTCTGCTATCCAATAGACAGAGAGGTATTTACTTTGAGATTAGAAGGAATGGAGGTTCCATTAATCCAAGGCAAATCATCTCAGAACTTTAACAACGAGAAAACTTTCCTGTCCTCGGACAGAAGCAAATTAATCGTTCTTATGGCTGATGGAGTATTCATTAATTCAATCCCAATGCTCAGTTTTTTTTGAATTTCTTTGATGGACTGTAAAAGTTTTGTATCAGCTTGATTTCCAGTTCCTATCACGATAATCTCTGGGTCTTGCTCGATATTTTCTAATATTTGAGAAATAGCATTAATCTCAAAAATTTTGTCATCCACCTCATGAATCTTATGATCTGCAGTTATGCATAATGAAGAGGAAAATATATTATTATTAATGATGATCTTTGTTTCATCGTAATAAGAAATCAATAATTCATTACTTGTCTCTTTATGAAGATCCATAATTTAAATGAGAAAAATTAAATATAAGTCGAGGGGTGTTCATCCTGATATTGTAGGCATGTTTCCTGATGAATGGCCAGAATTTGTCAAGTCAATTCTTATGGCCCGGTCTATTGAAAATTATGAACAGGTAGATTTAAAACTTAATCAAATATTAAGTATTGGCTCATTCCATGAGGTGATAACTGCTACTCAAAAAATTTTAGATTATTTTGATAAGAAAATTGTGATCTATGGAGACTACGATGCCGATGGTGTAACCAGTACTTCGCTTTTCATCCTCTCCCTTAAAGCAATGGGATTTAAGCAGGTGGAATATTTTATACCTGATCGGTTTTCTCAGGGGTATGGCCTGAGTAAATTAGGTATAGATGAAGTTAGGATAGCCCATGACCCAGACCTGATCATCACTGTTGATAATGGGATTACTGCTCATGAGGCTGTGCTTTATGCAAAAAAACAAGGTATCGAAACCATTATTATTGATCACCATCTGTCAGCTGATACTCTTCCTGATGCGCTTGCCATAGTAAATCCAAATTCTAAATATTCTTCCTTTAAAGGTAAAGATTTGGCTGCTGTTGGAGTTTCATTCTATTTGCTTGCCAATTTAAGTCTTGAGCTGGGATATAAAGATATCCCAAAAAAATTCATAGATATCGTTGCTTTGGGGACCATGGCAGATCTGGTTAATTTAGATTTTACAAACAGAACACTTATCAAGTATGGACTAAAACTTCTCTCTCAGAGAAAAGGCAGGCCGGGCATCATGATGCTAGCTGAAAGGATGGGGATTGACCTTGAAAACATTGACGAAGAGGATCTTTCCTATAAAATCGCGCCAAAAATTAATGCAGCAGGCAGGCTTAATCAGATTCAATTAGGTATAGACTGCCTCATTGAGCAGGATCCAAAAAAATTATCAAATATTTGTGATCAGCTCATGAGTGTGAATAGCAAAAGACAGGCTCTTCAGGCCGAGATGCAGAGTCAAGCGTTTGATATCGCAAGCAGATCAGTCGGAGAGGATGCTAAGATTATCGTGCTACAATCCGATCAATGGCATGAGGGCATCATTGGATTAATTGCATCAAAAATTAAAGAAAAATACCTCTTACCCACCTTCATCTTCTCTGGAGGCAATCATCTAATAAAGGGATCTGGAAGATCAATACAGGGATTCCACCTAAGGGATTTCCTTCAGGAAGTATCCAAGCAGGATAAAAATTTGATGAAAAATTTCGGAGGGCATGCCATGGCCGCTGGCTTAACCATTGAGCGTAATTCACTCGATGATTTAAAAGTTTCTATGCTTAAGGTAATCGATCAATGGAATCTGCACATAGATCCAGTCATCCATCATGACGGAATCCTCACGGATGATGATCTAACCATCGAGAATTTAGAGCTAATCAATCAACTAGGGCCATGGGGAAAGGGATTTGAATATCCAAGATTCTACCAATCATTCTATATTGAGTCTTTTTCGTGGGTTAAGGACAAGCATTTAAAAATGACCTTAAGGATGGCGGATGCAAAAAAAATATTTAGTGCAATATTTTTTAATGCAAAAGGGGTCAATATTTCCCAAGACAATCTATATAATATTGACTACTCACCAAAGATTAATGAATTTAATGGCCAAAGAAACATTCAACTAAATATTTTTAATCTAAACGAATATGGAAATTACAAGTCTTGAGCAATGTTTAAAAGATTTTCAAAAGAGGGCTGAGGCCCTCAGGGGGTATCTTTGACATTGATGCTCTGCAAGAAAGACTGCAGGAAATAAACATAGAGCTACAAAATCCTGAGGTATGGAAGGATGTTGATAAAGCTACCTCTCTAAATCAAGAAAAGAATAAGCTAGATAACATAGTGACACCCTTTCAAAGTCTCACTGACAAGCTTAATGAGACTAAAGAATTATTTGAATTTGCGATAGATGAAAAAGAGCACTCAATCTTAGAGGAAATCATTGATCTCGTTGAAAGCCAAAGAACAGTACTTGAAAATTTTGAATTTAGAAAAATGTTCTCTGGCGACATGGATTCTAGCAATGCGTACCTTGATATCCAGTCTGGCTCAGGGGGGACTGAAGCACAAGACTGGGCTGAAATGCTATTTAGAATGTACCTAAAATGGTGTGACTCGATGCATTATAAGGTAGAGATTTTAGATTTTATGCCAGGTGAGGTTGCAGGATTAAAGCATGCCTCAATTCACATCGTAGGTGATTATGCCTATGGCTGGCTTAGAACAGAAACCGGGGTTCATAGGCTCGTTAGAAAATCCCCCTTTGATTCAAATAATAAGCGACATACCTCATTTGCCTCAGCCTATGTATCACCTGAGATAGATAATGATATCGAAGTTGATATCAACCCTTCGGATCTCAAGATTGACGTCTATAGAGCAAGCGGTGCAGGTGGGCAACACGTGAATAAAACCGAGTCTGCTGTTCGCATTACACATTTGCCGACTAATATTGTTGTTCAATGTCAAAATGATCGCTCACAGCATAAAAATAAAGCAAGCGCTATGAATCAGTTGAAAGCAAAACTATACGAGCGAGAAAGGCAAATCAAGGCCAATGAAGCAGAGGCGCTAGAAGATGAAAAATCTGATATCGGCTGGGGTAGTCAGATAAGATCCTATGTTCTTGATCAATCTAGGGTCAAAGATTTAAGAACTAATGTAGAAAGTGGTAACCCAACTGCGATATTAAACGGTGACTTGAGGACTTTTCTTGAGGCAAGCCTTAAAATGGGTATATAAACTATGAATGAAGAAGTAACCAAAAGCGAAAATCAATTAATCGAGGAGAGGAAGAGTAAGCTCGAGCAATTAAGACAAATGGGCATAGCCTATCCCAATGATCTTAAGCCAGATAGTTTAGCTTCGGTGCTGCATGAAAAATTTGATAACTCTGATCCTGATCAGATAGCTGAACAGAGCGATATTTTTTGTATAGCGGGAAGGTTAATCGCAAAGCGAGTTATGGGAAAGCTTGCTTTCTTAAGAGTAAGAGATGCAAGTGGCGAATTCCAATTCTGCGTCCAAATAGATATTATTGGAGAGGAGGCGTTTGAGGGGATTAAGCTCATTGACCTGGGAGATATTATTCTTTCGCAGGGCCCATTATTTTTCACTAAAACTAAAGAGCTCACATTGCGATCAGAATTCGTAAAGATTGTCTCAAAATGCCTAAGACCTTTACCTGAAAAATTTCATGGTATTCAAGACCAAGAAATTAAGAACAGACAGCGCTATCTTGATTTAATTACCTCTGAAGAATCTTTGAGCGTTTTTAACCAGCGTTTTTTGATTATAAAAGCTATTCGCGAATGGTTTAATGAGCAGGAATACATTGAGGTGGAAACACCGATGATGCATCCAATAGCTGGGGGTGCGGTAGCACGACCATTTAAAACGCATCACAATGCCTTGGACATCGATTTATTCTTACGAATCGCTCCCGAGCTTTACCTTAAGAGACTTCTTGTGGGGGGTTACCGAAAGGTATTTGAGATTAACCGAAGCTTTAGAAACGAAGGCGTGTCGACTCAACATAATCCAGAATTTACAATGCTTGAGTCGTATGAAGCTTACGCTGATTATCATGATTATATGATTCTAGTTGAGAACTTATTATCTTTCGTTACTCATGAATTGCATGGCAAGGACGAATTAAGTTATCAAGGAAAAATCATAAGCATGAAAAAGCCTTTCGCTAAAAAGTCGATAGAAGACTTGCTTATTGAGGAATTTAAGGAGCTCGATAGTAAGAATGTCCGTCAAATGGATGCTCTTGAAAAAATACTAATAAACTTGGGCATTAAAAAGGATGAGTCGTGGGGTATCGGGAAGGTTCAATTAGAGCTTTTTGAGCAAAAAATTGAGAGCAAGCTTTTGAATCCTACCTTTGTTATTGATTATCCTGTTGAAGTGTCACCATTGTCTAGAAGAAAGGATTCAGATGAATTTTTAACTGATAGGTTTGAATTGTTTATCGCTGGTAAGGAAATTGCAAATGGGTTTTCTGAGCTCAATGATCCTATCGATCAGTCACAGAGGTTTAGGGAGCAGGTGGAACTAATGAATAGGGGTGATCAGGAAGCTATGC
>Ga0255768_10002801_pt1 | contig 17462 bp, 11 predicted proteins | sample 071ome_33_FD_179983 | JGI IMG/M metagenome (GOLD analysis project Ga0255768, IMG submission 179983) | Coastal salt marsh microbial communities from the Groves Creek Marsh, Skidaway Island, Georgia - 071412AT metaG (version 2) | ecosystem: Environmental > Aquatic > Marine > Intertidal zone >...
ATCGGTCACCACCTGAGGATCACTTCGGAGTTCCATCATATTGGGCTCGGCAATGGTGTAGGCAGGCCATGTTGGCAATCCATCTGCCGCTGGCACCCCGTTTTTCGCAAAATTTGTCCAGAGATTCAATGCTATCCGAGAGAGCTGTCTGTCTTGATCTGTCACTTCAAACGCCAAACCCGCAAACGAATCGAAGCGGCCAAATACATAGGGAATTTCCGCTGCATGAAATGCCCCGAGCTCACCATAACCAACGATCCGAGAGGAGTGCGACCACCAATAGACGTAAGCAGGTGAAGAGACCTTGCCCATACTATCTGCCCAAGTGCGCATGGGCTCGGTAAACATAACATCGGCCATATAGGCTGCAAGCGGCGCGCGATCCCACGGATCCGCGTCACCTGAATTGAACATCTGGGAGAGCTGCGTACCCTGGCCTGGAAACATCAGGTCAAACTGTTCGGCAAGCAGCGTCTCCGTTCGATCCTCATCCCGGCCCTGGACAAACACGTCCAGTAACGTTGCGAACTCATTGGCGTTCGAGCCAATCATCACCGGCACATCCTGTTGCTCCCCAGCGGCAAAAATCTCGCCGGGCTGCGTGGGTAGCAGTACACCGTCGACTACGGTTCGACCATCCATATCCATCATGACCGGAACCGAAGACGCGACGCGTTCGATAATCGTCTCGGCTGACAAGGCCCTCAAATCAGAGAGGGAGGGCGCCTCTTGACTCGCCATCACACTCGCGGCGAGGTGGCCTCTTGTGTGCGCACTCGGCAGCGCCGGAACGTCTCGATCCAAATAAGGCATCAAATGCAGTCTTGCGCCGCTCTGGCCAATGGCTTTTTGGAACAACCCTTGTGCCAGCGGACTGGCCTGAAGCACTGAAACGCTCCACGACCCCGCCGACTCCCCAAAGACCGTCACATTCGAAGGGTCACCGCCAAATCGCTCGATATTGTCTTGGACCCAGCGCAGCGCTTGAATTTGATCAAAAAACCCTTGGTTTCCCGAACGACCCGCCCCTTCCGCGCTCAATTCCGGGTGAGCGAAAAAGCCGAAGACCCCTAGACGATAATTGATGGTTACCAAAATCACGCCGCGACTCGTGAGCTCAAAGCCAGGGTATAAATCACCACTGCCCGTATTCAGGGCGCCGCCGTGAATCCAGACCATCACCGGTAATTTTTCCTGTGTGTTGCGCGCTCTGGTCCAAACGTTGAGGGTTAAGCAATCTTCACTTTGATAGGTGATGCCTTCATCATAAAACTCGCTTACGGATCGGGGTTGCATGCAAGCGGGGCCGGGGTCGACGGCGTTTCGAACGCCTGACCAAGGCATCACGGGCTGAGGCAGTTGCCAGCGGAGATCGCCCACAGGCGGCGCGGCATAAGGGACCCCACTGAAAACGTGAAGCCCATCCTCGTACTGACGGCCCTGGATCGTTCCATCTTCAAGGTGAACCTGACCCGTCACAGTCGAGGGAGGCCCGCCGCACCCGACCAGGGAGAGCATGACCATCACCCAACCCAAAACAATCCATCGCGAACACCGGCCGCGCGCGCGTGAATACCCGCTCACGAACGTCCCCTTATCACCCATGCTTGATTCCTTCGTTTGCTCACTGTGCAGCATTTGCGGGCATCTGATGATGGCGAGCAGCGTTCAATTAGCTATGTGATCACTGTCACCGGCTGAAATAGCCTCGCTCATTTAAGCCGCCTGCTGCGTCTCGTGCTGATCAATGAAGCACCAAACCCAATCGTCACTGGATCCTTTCAAACTCGCCAAGGCCGGGCGCCCCTTTTACTCGGCCAAAACACAACACAGCACAAACCAACACAACACTACTCTACACAACACAACACAAAACAACACAAAACAACACAACACTGAGCGCTGCTCATCCAGGGCCGCGCTTCAGATCACCACGATTGACTTACAAGACTTATGCCCCTCGATCTCTTTGCACACTGCTCGCAAAACCCCACACCGAGGCCATCCCAAACACCTGCGTTAGCGCGGGCGATACAAAAACTGACGAATTTCGTCTTTGGCTGCTTGTATGTCTTGAACCTTGACTCGATCGGTATCACCGATCTCCTCAGGCACATAAAAGTGGATTCGGTCCGCATTTTCGTACGCTGACCAGACCGCGTCCGCAATCGCAGTATCTGGCATTAGACGATACGCACCCGCTTGAGGGAGTCGCTCAAGCATGCTTTCAGCGAATGGTTGACCACTGCCTTTAGCGAGCTCAGCACGCAGGAGCGGCGTATCGATACAACCGGGCAGAACGTCCGCGACCCGAATATCGTCGGCTTCAAACTCGAGAGACAGTGCCTCGGTGAGCCCCTTCACGGCAAATTTCGACGCCGAATACACGGCCCGAGTTGCATGGCCATAGGTTGCAACCGACGAAGAGGTACTGATGCATAGTGCATTGGGCGTTGCCTTGAGCATAGGGAGCGCCGCTCGAATACCAAAGATCACGCCGAGTACATTCACATCTAAGATTGCTCGAATCGTCTCCGTACTCTGCGCTTCGAGCAGCCCACCCGGCGCGATTCCCGCATTATTAAACAGAATATCTAGACGACCCCCTGTGGCCTCAGACACCGAGGCCATCACGGCTTGCATCTGCGCCTCCTGGGTCACGTCGGCCACCAACGTCAACGTATCCTCGCCCAAAACCTCTTTCGCTTTCTGGAGTTGCGCCTCGACCAAGTCGATCAATATGACCCGCCACCCCTCGGATGCAAATTTCTTCGCCGTGGCGAGCCCCATGCCACTCGCGCCGCCGGTAATACAGATCACTTGAAAAGTCATACGCACTCGCTCTCTTACTCTACAGGAAGTACCCGCCATCCTATGCAGTTGATCACCGACTGTCACTCGCCGTAACGGACCTCCGAGCTCATCGAACTAGCGGAGAAGATCTAGCGAGGTGCCTGAGATGTCGACAGCAGAAATAACGGAACCTCCTGATGCGCGATGGCGGGTCAGTGCTCCGCAGTTATTCGATAAGGGTCGATGCCCGCACTCTCAGGCAAGTGGCATGCATCCAAAGACAGTTCATGGCGCATGAATATTAGCGGTGAAGTAATGCGTCCACTTGCTGCCAATCGATCCACTTAAAATTCTGATGCGCTGGAATGCTATCGGTTTCATTCGTGCCGTCCTGCACCACCATCAATCCTTTAGGGAAATCAGGCAGAGGGCCCTCAAGAATAGCCAGCCCATCGGTGCCCGAGACACTATCGATCGTTTCGTTTTCACCCACTCTGAATTTAGCCAGCTGCGTGCCCGAGTTTAGGTCATAGACGATGAAGCTGCTATCGCCCTGACTAGACGCAACTAGATATTGCTCGTTACCGCTTTGATAAAGGTCAAGGCCCTCAACATCAGCCACCAGGCCCATCCCAGTCTCGTCGATCTCGGCGATAAGGCGCCTCTGATAGTTACTCAATCTGATCTCCCAAATACCCCTTCCTTCCTCGCCGACATATAAATTGTTCTCTAACTCATCGACCACGCAGCCCTCGGTTTGAGATTCGAAGCGGATCTCTTGTAACGCCTCTCCCGACCAAGTGTATTGAATAACCTGTCCTTCTTTATCGCCAACAAATATCGAGCCAGAGCTGACACACAATCCATAAGGATCGGCTAACGGCACCGGAAAGGTGCGAAGAAATCGAATATCCGACTCACTCTCGGCTTTAGAAAAAATGTCCACACTGCCTGCGGTTCGATTTGAAGAAGCGATGAAATGACTCCTCGACTCAACCTCAAAATAGCCATCGACATTATTCAAGCGTCCACGGTCTAACCGCTGTTTAAGCTCGCCACGTCCGTCGTAAACCTCCAAGCCCCTTCGCTTATTGGTACCTAAGACGGTTAGGCCGGACAGATCAAGCATCACGAAAGGATCATCTGCCGCATCATCGCTATCCGGCACGGGAGTACTCTCTATACTAGGATCAACCGTTGGCCATTCGCTGACCTCGTTGCATCCTTGAAAACCTAACAATGCCAGGACGAATACAGCAACGCCGCAGTTCCTCAGCCCAACGAACTGCCGTTCAACCAAACCTTGCGTTATCACGCGCGCCTCCTTCTAACTTCCTTGGCTAGAAAAAAAGAGCCCCCGCAGGAGCTCTTTTCTTCCATTGAGTGGCTCACTCGTGGCAAGTCACCCCATGCGGGTTCGATTAATTGCCACCGATCCGATAGGTCATGCCTAGCGTGTAGCTCGTGCCATACTCATCGTACTGGCTCAGCCGGTCAGCACTACCCCAGTAGTAAAACTCGGGCTCGTCACCAATATTGATCGCTTCAAATTTGACCGTCAGTTGCTTATTGATCTTGTACTTCGCAGTCAAATCCCATTGAGTGTGATCGTTCGTAAACCGTGAGTTATCCGCCGAAACCGAATCAATGGCGCCCTCTTCATCGGCAAGGTAGTCAAGATAGGAACTTCGATAATTCATGGCCAATCGAACATCCCAAGGACCTTTGTCGTATCCCACACTCAAGTTCGCTGCATCATCCGCCAGCTTTCTGAAAGGCGTCGTGAATGACGATGTGTCCTCGAAGGCAAAGGTGCTCTCGTTATCAAGCATGTGCGTCACGTTCGCCGAGAAGAACAGTCCGTTTTCCATTCCTAACTGAATACTCGCCTCAAGACCCGTGAGTTTCGATTGATCGGCGTTGATGTAAGTCTCCACTCCATCGTTAAAGTTGATGCCGTTAATCAAGGCTTCCTTTTGAATGGTCGGGTAGATTGCGTTATCTACGTCTTTTCGGAACACACCAAAGCTAGCGTAGTTAAAACCTCCGTCGTAATACTCAAGCGCGAGATCTAAATTCGTTGCCTCGTAAGGTTCAAGGTCAGGGTTCCCATACTTACCGGAAACATCTTCGCCGTTAATATCCAACTCCAAAATGGGCGCGGATTGGGTGAACCCTGGGCGAGACAATGAGCGCCATGCGGCGGCTCGAAGTGAAACAGTATCCGAAAGCGCATATTTGAGGGTCACCGAGGGCGCGAAGAAACTGTGGTCCTTAGACGCGCTGGTCGCGGCGCCGTCTTGATCGAAAGCCTCGCTTTCCATACTTGTGTTCTCATACCGAGCACCCAAAACCAATCTTGCAGATCCGAGATCCATAGTGGTCATCGCATATACTGCAAAAATATCCTCTTGGGTGACGAAATCCTCAACAAACGTCTCATCACCTTCAAACGTGAGCTGAGATCGATTGTTTTGCAGCGCATAAACCATACTCGGCGAAGCTTGTTGACTGAACGTTTGTCCCGCCCAAGGCCAAGCCAAAGTTTGAGGATCGAAGTCGGCCATGGTGGCACCATCGAAGGAGTAAAAGGCAAGGTTATTGTCTCTATCTTTCTCTCGTGAGCGGTACTTACCACCAAATTTAACCACCTGATTGCCCACTTCGCGTTCGAAGTTCAACGAGATCGCGACTTCACTGTCTTGTGAGATGGAGTCCTCAAACTCGATCTCATCAAACTCCAGCGAGGCTGGATCGCGCAGTGTTGGGTCAAGCGCTGTGACGACGGGCCTCGTCGGATTCGACCAATCGAAGGTGCCGCCTAAGTCTTTGTCATAATTCCTGAACGTCACGTCAGCATTGTCTCTATCGTCTTCTTCAGCAAAGGAATAACTCAACTGGCCATCGATCGCCCATTCCCCAGCGAGCGTTTCAAATCCCAGGTTGGCCGACCATATCGTGCGGGTTTCCTCTCGCACCCTGGTTTCCGCATCATGCCGGATTCGGCTGGAAACTAGGCCATTGGTCAGATCTTCAATACGATCGATCTTGCCGTACTCGTCCTTCCAACGAAGCTCTTCATCCGTGTACTGATTCCAAAACAGACTGCCATACACTCGCGTCACGTCACTCACTAAGTAATCTGCATCGTACGTTAGCCCCATACGATTTCTCGTGATGTCGTAGTAGCGCATCTCATAGTCATCGTCCATGAAACCATCAGAATCCCAGCCGTAGCCGGTTTCGTTGTTGTAGGTGACGATCTCTTTTTCGGAATACGTGAGCCCAATAACATGGGCGAACTGATCCGAGACCCGTGTGCCGTAATTAAAGGAGAGTCGAGGACTTGCGGCGCTCTTGACCTGTTTGTTGTACGTCGTGTCGACCTTAAATTTCACTAAGGTATCACTGAGATCTGAGGGGTTTTTAGTGCGGAATTCGATACGACCACCCAGAGAATCCGCATCCTGGTCGGGCGTGAGTGATTTGGACACAGTAATCGATTCGAGTAGTTCTGTTGGCACACCATCAAGCAAAACTGAGCGGCCATTTTCAGGTGCCACCATAGACGCGCCATTGACCGCGAACGCGTTAAGGTCAGACGAGAGCCCCCTGATGGTGACGTAGCGACCTTCGCCTTGGTCATTTTCGATAGAAATACCCGATAGACGTCGAACCGCCTCGGCAGCCGTTGTATCAGGGAAATCACCTATAGCATCTGAATCAACAACTGAAATCAGCGCATCAGAATCAGCTTGTTTGCCAACGGCCGACATCAATGATCCGCGAGTACCAACAACTTTAACTTCTTCTAATACCTGCTCGGCGGCTGAGGCGAGTTGCCCTGCCGTCACCAAGCCCAAACTCAGAATCCATCGAAAGGATTTTTGCATGATAATTTTGTCCCATTTGTGAGTGCGCGAAGTCTGAAGTTTCAGCGTGAAGACGATATTCAGAGCTCGTGAAGAAGCGGCAAAATATCGTTAAGAATGCGTTAATTTCATCGATATAGCGTTGGCATTGAGACTGACGGGGGTTGTTACAAGTAAGCTCTCTTGATCCTCGTTGGGGCAGCCTCGCATGCGGCGGCCTGACGTCACGCGACCCATTGGTTCGAGCCAACTCAGTGAAATAGACCCTACCACCCGTGCCATCAAGCAACTCACATCGAAACGCTCACGTCAGGCCAATTCTTTTCCTGATCGCCTGGTCTTTGAGCGCCATTACGTCCGCAACTGTCTCTATTGAGGAGCTCACATTTTCAAGTCTAAGAAATAAGGGAGGGCAAGGTGCTGCAGAAATTCTCGCGATCGATGCGCCGAATCAGACCATCCTCGTGATCAATCCGCCGCTGGGACGTATCGATCGTTTTGCATTCGATGAGGCCGCGCTTTTAAAGAAGTCACCGCACGGTGGCTTGATGCACCTACCTTCGATTGAGCTAAACCAAGGGCTCAGAGAACGAGGTTTACTCGGCGACGGTTTCTCTTGGACCGCTACCAGTATCGACCTTTGGTCAGAGGGCAACCTCATCGCGGTATCCATTGCGATGGAGAGCAATGCCTCAGAAATCGCACCTAAGGGCTACGTCTTGTTTTACTCTCTTGATCAGGGTGCCTTTCTTGATGCGATTGAGGTCGGGCATCACCCCGACATGATCAAATTCATCGAATCCAAAACCCGAGGACTTGAGCTTTTGGTCGCAAACGAAGGCGAGCCAAACCAAGAGGGCACCTATGACGGCGATGGTTCAATCTCAGTCATCTCGATCGAAAATGTGGGGGATAGCAGCCTTTGGCGTCACACCTTGATCCCTCTCATCAACCAAAGCACAGTGGTCCAAAGCCCCATCCGACTCGACGCTCGAACAAAGAACCCTCTGAAGGATCTCGAGCCTGAGTACCTCAGCGTGACCAATGACTCGCGCTACGCTTTCATTTCACTCCAGGAAAACAATGCCATTGGTGTACTCAATCTCGCGACCAAGCGTGTCGAAACCATCTTTGGTTTGGGGGTGAAACACCATGACCAGCCAGGTCAGGAGATCGATGTAAGTGTTCAAGACGGTGGTTGGCAGCTAAAAAGCTGGCCCATCGATAGCTACTTCATGCCAGATGCCATCGCCGTCTTTGAGCATCAAACGGGCACCTATCTAGTCTCCGCAAACGAAGGCGATACCCGCGATTGGTTGGGCCACGAAGACGCGATCAAGGTGAGCAAGATCAAATGCAAGCCTTCTAATGCAACATCGCCACCTGCCTGGTATGGCCGGAGATCGCAGTATCATCTTGGGGCATTAGAAGTCGACCGACTCCCGATCATCGGCAACGCACCGGCATGCCCGGAGCGAATCACTGCTTTCGGTGGACGATCTATCTCCGTGTGGAATCCGGCGTCTGGTCAGCTCGTTTGGGACAGCGCAAGCGACATGAGTGCTCGAGTGAGCCGATGTTTATCCGCTGACCCAATGGACCGACGAAGCCCTAAACGAGGCATTGAGCCCGAGGGCCTAGCTCTCGCGCGCATCGGTGACCAAACCATCGCCTTTGTCGGTTTAGAGCGAGGCAATGCCATCCTCGCGTATGACCTAACTCAACCCGCTCACGGGCAATATGCGGGGGGTATTTACTTTCAGGACGGTCGCCATCGTGGTCCAGAAGCGATGAAGTTTCTTCCCAGCGAGCGCAATGCTGACGAGGGGCTACTCTTTGCTTCTTTCGAATACACAGCAACCATCGCAGTGTTTCATGTGTCGATGCGCCCGATGCCTGGGGCAAGGACTGACGTGTGTTGGTAAGGCAACATTCTTCTAATCAGGTAGCCCCAGCACGCGCTTAGCGATGATGTTCAATTGCACTTCCTTCGTGCCACCGGCAATGGTCAGCGATTTTTGATAAAGCCATTTCTGCAAGGCGGCCAACTCTTCAGCGTCCGCCGTCTCGGGATCCCACCTGAATCCTTGCGGCCCCATGGCCGCCACAAGCAACTCATCCCCTTCTTGAATATTCAGCGCATTGGTGAGTTTGACGGCTGACGAGGTAAACCCAGGCGCCCGTGATTGGAGCTCCTCAATGGCGCGTCGCTGGGTAATGCGTTGGGCATGTGCGTTCATTTCGAACTGGGTCAGCCTGCCCCGCAGGTCTGCATCAGCCAGCTTTCCATTCACCTTCGCGACATAGCGAGAGACCAGCGTCGGCATCTCACTCTTCTCCGAACGCCCGCCTTGGGAGCCTGAAATATTGATCCCAGCATGCGTTGACCGCTCAAACTGCAAGAGCCGCTTACCCACCGTCCAGCCTCGATCAACACCCCCTATCAAGTCGGTCGCGGGCGCCACCGCGTTATCAAAGTGAGTTTCGCAGAAAGGCGAAGCGCCCGAGATCAATCGGATCGGCGACACCTTCACGCCTGGCTGGTTCATATCCACCAGGATGAGACTGATGCCTTCGTGTTTGGGTTTTTCAGGGGAGGTTCGAGCCAGCACGAAGATGTAATCGCAAATCGTGGCATCGCTGGTCCATATTTTAGATCCGTTAATCACGTAGTGGTCGCCATCGAGTTCAGCACGCAACGACAAATTGGCGAGGTCAGACCCGGCGCCGGGTTCCGAGTAGCCCATGGCCCAGGCGCCCTCGCCCCGCGCGCAAATCGGCAACCACTTTGCTTTTTGCTCATCCGTGCCAAATTCCAAAATCGTGGGGCCGATGTAGTTGACGCCGCGGCCAGTCAGAGGCGTTCTTGCGCCGGCTCTTTTGAGTTCATCAACCAGCACCTCGTATTGGGGTCTGTCTAACTCAGCGCCGCCATATTCCATTGGCCAGGTTGGCACCGTCCAACCTTTATCCGCCATCCGCTCGAGCCAAAGTCGTGTGTCCGCAGGTAATTCAACCTTGGTGCTCCCCAGCGGCACAGGGCCAGTACCCTTGGCACCTTCCGGGCAATTCGCTTCAATCCACGCGCGCGTTTCGGCTCTGAACGTTGCTAAATCCATGACAATCATCTCCTTACCCGGCCATCATACACAGGCCCTGCAGCCCTTGCGCTAGCCTTTTCGTGCCTTCAATAACGCGCTAGGCTCTTTGGCTCACCTGACGAAATCGGATGCACCTATGTCTTCGCTCTACATCAACCCAGACCCCACCGAGCGCAACCGGCTCACTGAGCGCGTGCGGGGCGGCGACCTGACCGTATCGAATAAAGAGCTTGCGGAAGCTTGGGCGATCGACCCGCATTTCCCTGCGGCGGACATTCCCATCGACGACATCGACCCATCGCATCCAGCGCTCTTTGCCAACGACACCTTTTGGCCACACTTTGAGCGACTGAGGAACGAAGACCCGGTTCACTACCATGAAAACAGCCTCTTTGGCCCTTATTGGTCCGTGACGCGTTATGAAGACATCATGCAAGTGGATAAGCAACACGAGGTCTTCTCGTCCAAGCAAAGTCTGGGTGGGATTGGTCTCGGTGGCGTGCCAAGGCCCGATGATGATCCATTCGCTTTGCCAATGTTCATTCAAGAGGACCCACCCAAGCACGACGCCCAACGCAAAGTCGTCACACCGATGTTTTTGCCGCGCAATCTAGCCGATCTTGAGCCGCTCATCCGTGAGCGCGCAGGTGAAATTCTTGATCACCTCCCTGTCGGGGAAGAATTTAACTGGGTACGTCACGTATCCGTCGATCTGACGGGGCAAATGCTGGCGACCCTCTTTGACATCCCACAAGAAGATCGGATGAAACTCATTCAATGGTCAGACGTGATCCAGAACTCTGGCGACCCGGATTACTTCGAAACGCCGGAGGAAGCCTTTCAGGAACTCTTCAACTGCCTGGCTTATTTCACCGAATACTACGAGGCCCGAAAAAAAGAGCCCCCAAAATTCGACCTCATCTCCCTTCTAGCGCACGACCCTTCAACGCAGAACATGACGCCTCAGGAGCTGCTGGGTAACGTCATCCTGCTCATTGTCGGGGGCAACGACACCACCCGAAATTCAATTTCGGGCGGTGTGCTGGCACTGAACCGCAATCCTTCTGAATATGAAAAGCTGCTGCAAAACCCAGACCTCATCAGCAAGATGGTCCCTGAAATCATTCGCTATCAAACGCCGCTTGCCCATATGGCGAGAACTGCGGTGGCGGACGCCGAACTCGGAGGGAAGCAAATCAAGAAGGGCGATCGCGTGGCGATGTGGTATATCTCAGGAAACCGCGATGCATCGCATCTCGAGCGTCCAGACGACTTCATCATCGATCGGCCAAACCCCAGGAACCACATGTCCTTCGGCTATGGCATTCATCGGTGCGTGGGTAACCGGCTCGCAGAGATGCAGTTGCGCGTGGTTTGGGAAGAGATTCTTAAACGTTTCTCACGCGTTGAGGTGACCGGCGAGCCGACTTACGTGAACTCCAGTTTCATTCACGGTATCCGAGAGCTGCCGGTAACCCTCCGCGCTTAACGCGCCAGGCAATTTCTCTCCTACCAAGAATGTGCTGATCATCTCGGCCAGCACCTCATGCTCGGCATGCATATGAAAATGATGATGCGCAGGAATGTGCGCGATCTCCATGGTTGAAGGCACCGGATTCAAAATGACCTTGAGCGATCGCTTCAGCCACTCGCTTTCAATATCCGCAAGAATCACCGCCGTCCTTGCCTTCGTGGTATCCGCCAAGGCCCGTAATTGATCAGCCGTTAACTCGAGCGGACCGCCGCCTCTCACTCGAGAATCCGCTCGCCAGGTGTAGCCACCGGGCACGGAACGATGTCCGCGAGCCACGAGTAATTGCGCAGATTCAAGGCTTTGACCGGTAGCTTCAGACAAACGCTGAGCCATGGCACTGAGCGAATCAAAGACTTTCAGCTTTGACGATCTGGCCGAAGCCGAGGTCACCATGCTGCTCAGATGATCGAGCGTCTGCTCAATGGTATTGGTGCCGCAATAGCCGTCGAGACAAACGAGTGCTTTAACGCGATCTGGAAACAGCCCTGCGAGTTGCGCTCCAAGCTCTGCACCCATCGAGTGACCGATCACGGAAAACGTCGTCCAACCAAGGTGATCGGCAACGCTGAGGATTTCATGAAGATCTGACAGTCCAGTGTAGGGCGCGCCCAGGGGTCGATGATCAGACAGCCCGTGCCCGGCAAAATCCATCGCGAAGAGATCAAGCCCTTTTAACTTCGGCGCCAAAAGATCAAAACTGGCTGCATTGTCTAAAAACCCATGCAGACAGAGCGTGGGGATGCCTCCGTCCTGGCGCCATCGTTTTCCACGGATGGTGACGGGGCCAGTATTGATTTCAAGTTCTTCAACGTTCTGCATGGGGGGGTCTCAAACACAAAGCGCGGGGAGTCTATCAACTTGCTTCGGGCGACGCACGAGCTTCAAGCCCATGGTAGCCTGCGAACATCACTCCACTCGAGCAAATGACGGAGCCCTCTCGTGTCGCATGCCACTTTTTCACCGGGGCGCCTTTACGTTCGCCGAGCGGTCGCCATTGCCGCAGCGCCTGGAGAGGTTTGGCCTTGGTTTACAACCTTCGAAGCGCTCGCCACTTGGTTCAGCCGGGGGCACACCCTGCTCAAGTTTGAACCAGAGATTAACGGGCCGGTCGAGCTTTCGGTTGAGCTAGAGGACGGTCTACATCACTTTGGTGGGCGTATTACGCACTACGAGCCCTATCGAAGGCTCACATTGACCAACAACTGGTTTGACGACTTAGCCTGGCCAACCCCTACCTATTTGACCTTCCTATTGACGGCCCAAACGCAGGGTACTTTGGTTGAGCTGTTTCATCACGGCTTTGATGCCCTGGGCGACATCGGTGCCACCGATTGCCTTGCCTATGAACAAGGATGGGATACCAAGCACCTCATCGCCCTTCGCGAGGCAGTGACGGCTCACTCGGCCACTGGCCAACTAAGCCCACCGAATGGCACTCGCTGAACGAGCAATCTTTTGGGTTGCTGACGTGCGAGCAGGACAGAATTGTTTAGACTCGATCAGAACACCATGGCTCACGCAGTTCCATTGTTTGTCCAACGCCTGTCTTTCTATAGCTCCTCTCCTTGGACAAATCCTGTCTTTTACATCGGGCGGGTTTTATAAATGAAGTGTTTCATTGCTGAAGCCTTCTAAAACCCATGCTTTTTGTAGAGAGTTTTTTGTAGAGAGTTTTTTGTAGAGAGCTTTTTGCAGGGAGCTTTCTACAACTAGCTCTTTATAGGGAGCTTTTTATAGCGGGCTTTTTATAGCGAGCCGTTTTGACCAAGGCCCCAAAGCAATCCATGCGGCTTTCCGGTTAGGGATAGGCTTTCGGCGCGACAAACCCACCCATTTCCTGCGTGATCAACCGAGCAAATTCGATGGTGCGATAATCTCGATACGGCGCGCTCACGGCTTGCAGACCAATGGGTAACCCCTCAGTCGAGAGCCCGGTGGGGAAGACCGTACTCGGCAAATAGGCATTGACGATCATGCCGGCCCACATCAGCTGCTGAAAGTAGGGTTGCTCAACGTTATCGACCAACAAGCTACGCTCACTGAATGCGCGATGGTCATGTGGAAACGCAGCCGTCGCCATCTGCGGGCAAATAAGAATGTCCCAATCGTTAAAAAATGCCGTCCAAGCGTGCCGCAATTTTTCTCTGCCACTGTTCGTTCTGATCCAATCCCGATGAGAAAGGACGGCTGCCCGTGCGTTGACCGCTTCCGTTGACCAGTCATCGGGCGCAAAGCTCGCCGCGCGCTCAACGGCTTTGCTAACCGCTTCGTCATCCCAAGCGGCCGTCATTACAGAATTGAGGAGCGTTTGGTAATTCTGCATCGCGTGCTCAAGATCAAAATCCGGGCGCGCGTCATAGGAGACCCGAGCGCCCAATCGTTCAAGCGTTTGGCCAACCTTCAAGGCGCGATCCTCGACTTCACGCGCGACAGGCGCCAGCGCATCAGTCGCCCAAATGGCCACTCGAAACGATTTCAAGTCATGCAAATCCGGCCCTGGCAAATTGAGCGACCAGCCCAGCGATTCGCGATCAGCGGGACCTGCCATGATTGACAACGCAACCGCTAAATCCTCCGCGCTTCTCGCGAGAGGGCCACACACGGCGAGATCGGCTTCGGGCTGCCCTGCCACCAGCTCATGGCCTTGCATGGGAACGATGCCGTAGGTGGGTTTATGTCCATAAACGCCACAAAAATGCGCAGGATTTCGAATGGAACCGCCAATGTCAGACCCAGCCTCAAGGGCCGTGAGCCCTGCAGCGAGGGCTGCAGCGCTGCCGCCTGAGGAACCTCCCGGCGTTCGTTGGGTATCCCATGGGTTGCCGGTAACCCCGTAGATAGGGTTGTAACTTTGGAAGTCAGCCAGATCGACAGGCACATTGGTTTTGCCCAAGAAGTGAGCGCCCGCCTCTTTAAACCGGCTCACTGCCAGACCATCCGTCTTAGACACATTGGCTTTAAACGCTTCAAGCCCCCAGGTAGCAGGCGTGTCCGCCAGGACATAGGATTCCTTGATGGTCATCGGCACGCCATGAAGCGGGCCCAAGTCGCGGCCCTCGGTAAGCGCTTGATCAGCTGCATCGGCTGCGACCAGCGCGGCATCAAAGGTTCGCACCACAACGGCGTTGATCTGCTCGTCGTATTGCTCGATTCGCTGGATGTAAAGCTCGGTTAACTCTCTCGAACTGATTTCTTTCGCTTTAATCTTTGCCGCCAGCGTCAGCGCTGATTCGTATGCAACCATGATTGGATCCTCCTCCTTTCGCGCCCCTTTAAATCAAAGATGATTTCTGCTGACTACATCTTCTACGGTCAACAGCGACTCGACCAACGACATAGAACTTTCATCATGACTTGCAAGCGGGCGATTAAGCCACTCGATACCCCGGCCCTGGAGGAGGAACTCACCCCTTGATTAGGCTCATGACGCGTGCCCCTAGATTTCGGCGACCGGCGGACCGTAGCTCCAACCCGATCTACCTCAAGGCGCATCCATCAAAACCCTGCGTTCCCCGCCTGGATGCGGTCGAGCGTCGCATCATCCATGGCCACATAGTCTGCACTACCCGACAAACGTACAAAGATCGGGTCGCTCGTTTGACGAATATCGTAGCCCTCCTTTCGAAGATCGCCTTTAACCATCTTGAAGGTGCCCGTCACATCAATATCTCGCTGCACACGAACAAAGAGTGGCACTGCGTAGGTGGGCAATTCACGATCGGCGTAGGCCGCAAACGCGGCAAGATCGAGATGAGCAACGTTTTCTTTCAGCGTGACGGCCACCATCCCGGCTCGACCATCCGCGCCCGGAATTTCAACGCCATAGACATTACAAAACTCAATGTCATCGAAGCCGTTAAGAATCTCACCCACTTCGTTGGTCGACACGTTTTCTGACTTCCAACGGAAGGTATCACCGACGCGGTCCACGAACTGATAGTGCGGATAACCGAGGGTGAACCCAACATCCACGGTCTGCATAAGGTCCCCTGAGTTAAACCAAGCGTCACCCGCTTCTAACGCATCCCGGACAATCTTTTTCTCAGTCGCCTCTGCGTCGGTATAGCCTTCGAAGACAGTATCTTCGGTGATCTTCCCGAGCAGTAACCCGGGCTCTCCGTCGGCGACGGGAATACATCGTCCATTCGCATCCCGTACGAGTTCATCATTCAGCACGTCATACTGCACCAACGCCACCTCAGCCGACGTCATCCCGACGGTGCAGTCCTTATTCATCAAGTTAGCAAAGGCGACGTTACCTTCAGAGGACCCATAGAACTCTGCGATTCGATCGATCCCGAACCGCTTCTTGAAATTCATCCATACGTCCGGGCGCATGCCATTACCCATCATGGAGCGAAGCGGATTATCCGCATCATCAGGCCCCTCAGGCGTATTAATCAGGTAGCGGCACAGTTCGCCGATGTAGATGAGCAATGTGCAGTTGTGTTCGCGGACCTCGGGTAAGAAATTCGAAGCAGAGAACTTACGTCGAACATACATGCTCGCGCCTGACGCGATGACCGCGCCAACGCCGACCATAAGACCCGTGCCGTGATAGAGCGGCAAACACACATACATCCTGTCTTCCTCGGTGCACTTGAAGCCCGCAATCGCAGCCATGTCGGAGCTGATCAAATACCGCCTGTTGGAGAGGACCGCCGCTTTGGGCAAGCCCGTGGTGCCCGAGGTGAATATGTAGAGGGCCGTTTCACCGATGGTGGTTTCCGTCGTATCCGGCGGGTTGTCGGTTGATGAAGCCGCAATTGCATCTGTTAAGTTCACAGCCCAGTTCAAGACGGGTGCGTGGTCACCGTCCGGCACCACGAAGTAATCACTTCCCTCTGATAAAGAGAGATCGCCTTTCACTTCTTCCATGCGCGCGGCAACTTCCGCACCAAATATGCATTTTTTGGATTCGGTCACATTCACGCAGTGGGCCAGAGGTCGGCCATTCAGATTGGTATTAATCAACCCTAAAGTGACGCCGAGCTTATTCAAACCAATCAAGAGACCTAAGAACTCGACACGGTTCTCCATGATCAGGCTGACCGTGTCGCCACGTTGCAGACCCTGGGCCTTAAAGTAATGCGCGTATCGGTTCGCCTCAGCATTGAGTTCGGACCAGGTGAGGGTCGTTCCCTCAAAGACAATCGCAGGACGATCGCCGACCCGCTGCGCGTTAGCCTCAACCCGAGCCGAGAAACTGTCTTTCACATCTGAGGGTCTAGGCACCATCCCCTTTTTAAGCTTGAGTAGTGTTGGTAACTGCGCCAACGTCCGCACTGAATCAACTAACCCCATAACCCCTGCCTTCGTACTATTCGTCCTTCATGTTACTCGAGCGATTTAAAGAACCAAACCCTAGGGCTGTGACCCAACCTCGCGCTGACCTTAGCGGTCAGACGCTCGTCGACCGTGAGGGATCCAGGGCCCTCAATCATCCTCAACGCAGATCGGGTCCAAATGCCATGATGGCGTTCAGCAATTGTCGGCAGGTGAGTTGCCCTTTGAGTTCGCCATCAACCACTACCGGCCGACGACGTTGCTTCTGAGCTAACATGGATTCCGCGACACTGATAATGTCCGCTTCAGGTGTGGTGGTGGTCACCGGCGTCGTCATCACCGCGTTCACTGGCGCTGAGCCCACACCGCCCTGGTTATAGACCTCAGACAATAGGCTGCGAAGACAATCCAGCTCAGAAAGCATGCCCACAACCTGGCCTGACTCATCCACCACCACAACGCCTGAGACCTTGTTCTCGACAATGGTCCGTGCCGCTTCGCCCACCTTCGCCTGATGAGAGATGGTGATCGGTCGCGCCACCATGTGATCGCTAACTTTGACAGAACGCATAGACTCTCTCCTGTGGAACGGTCTTTTCACATTACTCTGCGGACCACAAACCACAGTGAAACAATGCTGGAAGCATAAGGAAGAGATCACCGGTCAGATGTTCGTTAAAACCAATATCGATGGGTCAAGATGAGAATTTTTTGGCGGCATGAGCCCTTAAACCACAATCAGCGGCCGGCCCGTGGCAATCTCTGAGCACCGACACGCCTTGAGCTAGCAGGAATCGCTGTTAGCCACATGTGTCAGCGCACATCCTGCGCTTTGACCGCTCCCGCCGAATCGATCATTTAAAAGGTGACCGAAAG
>Ga0255768_10002810_pt1 | contig 17443 bp, 27 predicted proteins | sample 071ome_33_FD_179983 | JGI IMG/M metagenome (GOLD analysis project Ga0255768, IMG submission 179983) | Coastal salt marsh microbial communities from the Groves Creek Marsh, Skidaway Island, Georgia - 071412AT metaG (version 2) | ecosystem: Environmental > Aquatic > Marine > Intertidal zone >...
TAGGGCTTTCTTGCAATGCCACTGACTATCAAAGATTTGGGTAAATGCTTCCCAGTCGTGGTTAGATTTGAAATGTGGAATACTCATTTGATTTTAATGCTCCATTCTGGTCTAATGTACGAATAATTTAGATAGTCCCAAAAAATACCTTGATAATCTTCAAAGTCCCATTCTGGATCAGTTCCTTCATAACTCATCAGGTCTTTCCATAACTGAAAACATATCCTAAAGAGTTTCATCAGGCTACTCCATCAGCACTATCTTCAAATCTGCACCAGTTACGGCCAGCAATATCAAATGTAAATCCTAACTTACCAATAGAAAGTAGGAATGAGAATAGTCTACCATATCCTACCGTGATTTGGACATAAGGAAACTCAATCCAATTACCATACTCACCAATATCAAAAGCCACCTGAAGTAGGGAATATTTCTTTGTAGTAAGGATCGTCATATAATACTCCTTACCAAAATCTTCAAGACAGTTGAATTGAATGAGTTTCATTGAGGTTCACCCTTGATAGTATTTCTAAATTAGCAGAAATCCAGGACGGACACTGATAGTGTTCTTTGCACTGGTGGCCGCATGGAGGTGTATGCTGTGGTTGGCCATGATACCTCATCTCCTGGTTTTTGTGCATTGATTGGTGCATAAAACTTACCAGTCTTTTTACAAACAAAACCCCAGACAGTCCATACTCTTTCACTAGTGTAAGTATAAACGTCTGGGTGAATGAGTTTGATGATGTTAAACTTTGCGTTGAATGGTTCAATCACATACTTGTGATTTGTTGGTGGCAAGTGAAAGTTGTCGGGCAAGTTCATACTTGAGTTTGTAGAGCTTATTTTTGAGATAGTCTTCATACTCTAGTCCAGTAACATCCTCAAATAAATTGTTGACTTGTGTCAATGCATGACGTAGTTTAATCACTTGTTCATTGTCCACACGATACCATTTCACAACTTCATCATAGAGTTCGGCTTGCATTTCAGTAACGGTCTGGGATTTCTTGATAGGAGTGTCCATCGGCTTTGACGTTTGGTTTGTTTCGTTCAGTGTCCCAATAATACTTTGACTTTTCAAGTGCGTCAAGTTCAGCACGTTTGGTGTAGTAGTCGGCTTCAGCAAGATTGTACTTCCGTTGGAAATACTTGTCATCCTCTTGTTGTAGTTGCAATGGACGATGACCACTCACAACCTTCATAAGAGTTTGAGCATTCTCCTTCTGTTTCCCGTGATAGTCAATCAGGTCCTGAATTGCAGTGCGGAGATCTTCAAAAAATGCATCAACCTCACCGTCTTGCATATACTCATCTACACTATCTTGTAGACGGGATGCACGTTGTTTCTTGAACTCTTCCTTCCAATACTCATCAGAGTTCTTGATCACGGGAGCACCTTCAATAGTTTCAGTTTCTTTCAGTTTCATGCGGCCACCTCATACAGAGCGACATACTTACGATTACCAACATCATAACATGTCCAAGAGCCATTGACAAATGTGTATGCATACTCACCAGTCACATCATCAGTCAGTTTGTGGTATGCATCCTCATTCATAGAGAGTTCAGGATCAACGTTACGATCACCACGGACAGAATAATACTCAGGTTCACCATTGTCAGTCATGCAGGTAGACATGTCACCACCATCAATCAACTCACGGACATCATCAACGTCAGTGAAGTTGTTGACCAGATACTTACCAAGACCATCAGGATAGCCATCCCAGTGATGATACACAGAGACGATAGAACCATCTTTGAGTTGATAACCAATGCGGGAACGGGTTGCCATTGTTTGTTTGTTAATGTCAGTAGAATTGTACCAGAAGTCGGCCCAGTCTTGGGCCGTTGCAGTAGTTATCATATCACATCTCGTAGAACTCACCAAACATTTCGTCGAAGAGGTTGTCACCAGCATCCTTTGCTTCACGACGCTCGCACTCATAATCAATCGCGTCACGCATCTGGAGCAGAGCCATTTGGGTTTGCTTCAGTTTGTCCATCTCAACGCTGATGTAGTGGAGGCGGTTGTTGATTTGAACGCGATCCATACCGTCAACGGTGGTGACGGTGTGATCCATTCCGTTGATGGTGCGGGTTTGGTCTGCGATGATCATGTGGTGTTCCTCTCAACATGGCTAATATACCCGATCTGGCGGGTCACGGCGGGGATGGTAGCCAGCCCACCGACTGTCACACGGCGGAGACAGTGTAACGCTTGTGAGGCACCTGATAATACTTCAGCTCATCAGCGATACGTTGAACCAAGTTCTCCATTTGACGATCGCGGCCACGGATAGACTTGGTTGCCTTCAGTTGGCGACGCTCAACGATGGTAACAACGTCACCGTTGGGCTCAATGCGGTCAACTTCGATCTGGTAGACGTTCATCAGTGGTGTTCCTCTCAACATGGCTAATATACCCGATCTGGCGGGTCACGGCGGGGATGGTGGACAGCCAGGTGGCTGTCACACCTCACCAGTTGACGTATGTCATGTCGGGATAGATTCCCATCTCTTCACAACGGCATTCGTATGCAATGCGCTTCAACAATTCAATGTCCATTTCTTCAATCTTTTGGAGAATGGTGCGACGGATTTGTGCAGTTTGAGTGTCGTCTTTCATTAGAATACGTTGGTCCAGTGGGAGTGTTGGGCTTTGGTAATTCTACCCTCTGCAAGTAGATTGTCACACACATTGCAGAAGACTTCAAACTTTTGAAGCCTGGTGAGAGTGATACCCTTAGAGGTCTCACCGATCACTTTGAGAACGTTAGTCTTAAGCATCAAACCAGTTGGAGAGTAGAAGCAGGTTGGACAGAGAAGCTGTTACCATCAGCACCGATAGAGTAGTGAGGAGGCAACATGGAGTTGTTGTCAATCACCTCCCAAGTGTTGTTGGTCTCCTTGATGACAGCAAAACCAAAGACACCAGCAGTAGGCATCATGTAGAGACCGTGCTTCTCAGCACAACGGGCAGTGGCAAAACCACGGGCGGTGATGTTCCACCACTTACCAGGGTTTTTAGTGTCATTACCGAAGTAGACGCAAATGAAGTCGGTCACGGGTGTTCCTCTCAACATGGCTAATATACCCCATCTGGCGGGGTCTGGCGCCTCTTGTGGCCAGTTCTAGGACTGTCACCCCCATGCTTGCATAAACTCATCAATGTGGAAAATATCGTCTGTTCCAGTCTCTTCAATCAACTCATCATAGCTCATCTCCTTTAGTCCTTCAAGGTATTCTTCAGGAGTTGCATCCTCATCTGGATCGAAATCATCATGACAAAGAAAAACATACTCATTGTAGAGTGCGTCGATGAGTTGTTCTTTAGAAACGCTCATTGTCCTTGTTGAGATGATTAAACCAGGGAGAAAAGAGAGCCAGTAATGCCCACACAATACTGGCAGTTATGATGAGAACGTATATCATTCAGGCAGAAGTCCAATCAAAGTCTCTTCATCATACAGATCTTTGATCTCTTCAGTCACCTCATCCCAAGTGTAATCTTTGTATGCATCGTACATCAGGTCACGACACATGCAGATGAGATCATTCATATCCATCCCATCAATAATGTGTTCCACATAGTTCTCTTTGAGAGCTTGAAGATCGGAGGGATTGATGGTCATGGTCATTGCGGGAAATGCGGTGAGTTTAATGTAGGAAATGCGGGATCAGCAGCAGCAAGCAAGACCAGAGTTGAACAGTTGGGGTTCGGTGTGCATGTCAGTCACAACGTAACCATAACCCTCGATACGGCTGTCAACCTCACGTTGGAAGTCTTTCTTGGTGATGTAACGCTTGGATTGACGTGCATTGCAGAAGGTAACGACCTTCAACATCATCCGCTCACTGACATCACCGTTGGCATACTTGACGGGATAGAAGTCAACCATCATGTTGGCGTCTTTGGATTGCAGTTGCATCGGGTGTTCCTCTCAACATGGCTAATATATCCCATCTGGCGACCCGTGGCACGTCTGGTGGACAGCCACTCAACTGGCTCTCTTGTCAATCCATTTCTTTGCCGTTGCGACAGAATTGCACGTCTTCAAATATGTACAGTTTCCTTCCTTATCTGGACCAATTACAGCATACCTTTTGCTACCTATAATTGGCACAATTCCATAATACTCCCTATAAAAACATCCTGGATGTGTGTCATCCAGGATACCAGGCATGGGATCTTTTTTCTTTCTCATTTAACTTCCATATCCCAAGATGTGATCATTCTAAGTTTGTTAGTTCTCATCCCATCAACATAATGAACAAGAGAACTGGGCCAAATATACATCACACCAGTTTTGGCATCATGTATTTGTGAAAGTTGTGTAGTATCTTTGACTGGATCATTCCAAGGTCCAATAAACTTGGTTGGTTCATGAACCTTTTCATCATACTCAAGATATAAAAGACCAGTGTATCCCGAAGATCTATGATTATGTGGACAATGGTTTTCACTCTTCTGAGTGTATTTTATTGTCCACACATCCATTACACTAAGGTATTGAAGATCAGCCTCTCTCTTAAACTCATTCAATTCGTCACTGAAGATGTTCTCAAAGTCAATCGCATAGTTATGTCTTTTGGAATGACGATCTGTTTTAAAATCATTCAATCCACGATACTCAAACTCACATCGATTGATTCTAGAAAGCAAAGCTTTTTTCTTTCTGTCCCACTCTTTTACATCATAAGAGAACAAAGGAACATGAAATAGAGCACGCATCATAGTCTTTACATGTCATTCGCAAAATGAACGAATGGCCCTTGTGCATTTACATAATGCAAGAAGATTTGATGGTGATATGTGTCATCTTCTTTTTTGCGGAATGTGCGCCATTTGTTTTCCCACTTACCATACTTTGATTGTAGTGGATCTCTCCAATGTTCACGTTCACACCCTTTATAGATGGCTGCATCACCATTCTTCATAGTGATTGAAGCTTCACTACCATCAGGTCGTTGGAACCAAATAGGCCAAGGTTTAGTTGAATTGGTACTAATTTGAAGAGTTACACTCACCTCACAAGCTGGACGGTCTTTATGACGTTTCAATTCTTGACCAACATAATAATATCGGTCATAAAAGTAAGTAGGGAGAAGATCGATTCCCAATTCTTTTTCTACAGCTTTACGAACAAGAAAGTGTAATTCTTTATAGACAGGAACATTATAACGTGCAAGTGCTCCACTCACCTGACCTTCTTCTGGTTCATAGAAGAACTTATCACTTCGAATGTATTTCAGTTGACCTGTCAACCTTTTACCATGTTCATCAAGCGGAGGTTCGCAGTAAATATCCTCCACATTACTAACAAGCCCAGGGAGGAATAGATAACCATTCCTCTCAAAGACTTCATTCTTGGTCATACTTTTTTCCATCACTTCCACCTTGGACCAACTACCCAACCAACAAGACTTTTACGCATACCAGAGCGAACACGACGAACACGATGTTTAGTGCGTGAATCAAAAATCATCAAAGTTCCACGTTGTTTCGGAGCAAAGAAAGTCTTGCAATTATTATCAAGAAACTGCACTTCACCACCAGTGTAATCACTGGGATCTGACAGTTGAAGTGCAAACGAAAGTTTCCTCACATATTCACCTTGAAGATTTAATACATCTGGTCCAGTGTTATTACCAGAACCAGGAACTATTTGTGGTTTGTAACATGAATCAATGTCAGCATCACAATGCCAATTATAGAATTGACCCTCGCCATACTGAGTGTATTGAATGTTTCCACCATCAATTTCAGTAATATCGTAAAGAAAGTTTTCTCGATTTACCTTTTGAATATAATACCAAAGCCACCCACTGATCCAATGAGATGTTGGAACCCAGAGATTCTTACTGTTACGAATAACTTTATCTACCTGAGCTCCCATGATCTCAGAGTCCTTAGCTTGATCATCATATTGTTGAAGATCTCTCTCAATAATCTCAACGATTTCAGTTGGCATGTCAGTCATGTGCCAACAAGTTAAGTATGCCATATTCGAATAATACCTTCAGTTAAATTATATGATTGGATGTAAGATGTGTCAAATCAAAGTTCTGGTTCTGGTCCTTCTGGTTTAGGATGTTCTTCTTTTACTTTTTCAATCGCAGCAATCCATGACCCATTTTGAAGATTACCATTCTTGATGTCATGATAAAGCATATCCAGTTGTTCTTTCACATGTGGATATGCTTTCTCACGATTCCTTTCATAAAGATAGTAGTTGTAAATAACCACCTCTCTCCCAATCTCAGCTTGAACTTCTTCCCAAGTAGGTGGTTCTGTATCGTTTTCCTTATCCTCCCACCCAACAAAGTCTGTGTTCTTAAGAGCGAACTTTGCACCTGGTCGTAGAATCTTAATTGCGGTATCTGCACCAGGAACGGGGTATTGAATACCTCTAAACTTTCTGTATGTCATTTGATGTAATCAAATAGTTTATATACGATCATATTTATTCTACCATACATACAGTAGTTGAATAAACCCCCCTTGAAGATTGTAATTGTTGGTGCGGGAAATGCTGGATGTCTGACAGCACTGCACTTTGCGTGGCACACAAGAAAAGATGAATCTATTGAGATTGAGTTAGTTCATAATCCCAACATCATCACAGAAAAGGTTGGTCAAGCTACGGTACAAGAACCACCCAAACTGTTATGGTCTGCATTAGGTTTTGACTGGTACAATAATCCAATTCATGCAACCTTCAAAACTGGCATTTTGTATGAAGGTTGGGGAAAGAAAAACGAAAAGTGGTTTCACCCGTTTGCAGCAGATCAATTGGCAATGCATTATTGCCCCAAGGAGATGCAAGACTATGTTTTAAACAGTGGGCTTTTTAAAGTTACTGAGAGCGACGTAGAAGATATATCAAACATAGACGCAGACTATATCTTTGATTGTAGAGGCAAACCGAAGAACTATGATGACTATCACCTATTAGATCATCCAATCAATACATGTATCCTTGCAAAACCAAATTGGGACACTGAAAAAGTATCTTGGAGTAGACACGTAGCTACACCAGATGGATGGACATTTGTGATTCCAACCGTAAAAGAATCACCATCAAATCCTTATTGCGTTGGATACTCTTACAATGATTCAATCACAACAAAAGAGGACGCAGAGAAAAACTTATTGGAAATGTTTGATGTAGAGATCACTAAACATGTGTCATTCAAAAACTACATTGCAAAGAATCCAGTTATTGATGATAGAATTATTCTGAATGGCAATAAATTCTTCTTCTTTGAACCACTAGAATCAACATCAGTTCAAAGTTACTTGGTGTGGGCTAGAAAGGCATTTGATGTAATCGTTGATAAAAAAGCTACCTGGGAAAGTGCAACTAGGGACATGATGGAATATCTTCATGAAACCAGAAACTTTATCCTATGGCACTATCACTTTGGATCAAAGTATAATACTCCTTTCTGGGATTATGCAAAAACAATCCAGTTTGATGATATGAAGTTTGGTGGCATTCTTCAATACATAAAAAAATCGAACAACCATGACATTCTACCCGAAAGTTATGGTGGTTCGACTTTTGATAGTTCTAGATACTCCCAGTGTTATCTTTGGAGTTTAAAGAACTGGTATGATGGTATGACTATGCGTCAGAATCATCCTCAGTAACTGGATCCGTCTGGATAAACTCTTCGTATTCAGCTGCAGTTTTCCAAAGAACCCAAGACTGTGTAGTTTCATCCCAATCATACCAATTTCCATCTTCAAGATGTGGATCAGGAATAGGTGGAACCCAATCACAAGTGTCCTCATCTAGAACCCAAGAATTAAATTGTTTTGGTGGGATAAAAGCATCTCTGTCAGCATCATAAGTACCACCAATGACAGCAAAGTTCTTTCTAAGTGGGGGTTTTGCTGTACTCTCAATAGACACATCATCGCAATCCCAATACTTACCATGTCTGGTGTTACAGGATGTTTGAATCCAAGTCAAATGACCAGTTTCTTTTACTAGTCGATTTCTTGCATTTTCCTCACTGAGGTTGCCAGATCCATCATCAAAATAATCTTCAGAAACTACAACAACATTCTTTACGATGTTGTTTAAACCGATTTGTGCAAAATGTGCCATGATAGACTATAAGAACCTGTTTTTTACATGTTCGGTGGAGATATAAAGATTTCCACTTACTATTATTCTCTCTTTATTTATTTTCTGTTGTGGTACAGAATGTTCAACTAAAGATGGAAAGACTAAAATCATTCCTTCTTCTGGCTCAATTTGATATTTATTGAAAGTTATTGGAGAAGAACCTTCTGGACAACGAACATAATATACAAAAGAATATGTCGCTGGGAAGTGATGATGTGTTAAAGAATAATCACCTTCATTGTAGATCAATCCCCAAATGTTACCAACTTCCCAAGATCCCTTCCATAATTCATGAAAGTTTCCAGTATCATTTATACATGAAATGATGTAATCAGTCAACTTCTTAAAAGAAGCAGTTTTCATATTGAATGATGTCATATAACATCTGCACAGGGTAGTTCTGTTTTGAACGTCCCCTGTGTTTTTGATGTCTCTTTCTAATTCATCATTCAATGTTTCGGAGAGAGGATATTTGAATTCTAATATCTCTACTTTTTGATTTATTTCAACAGAGTGATTCACTAACCAGCAGGATACCTAACAATAACAATTCCAGAACCTCCATTACCACCACCTTGGTGTGGGCCGCGGGATCCACCACCACCAGATCCACGGTTAGCTGTTCCGTTCCTTGGCGATCGTCCAGGGGCCTTGCCACCACCATAGGCAACACCGTTGGTTGGATAGGTTGGATCCGCACCGTTTCCTGGGTCACCACCACCAGCATAACCAACAGAAGATCCAGAAATACTCATGTTCAAACCTTTACCATCGGCAGGCCCGTTGGTTCCTCTCCATCCCGTTGTGCCCTGTGGACCACCTTGGCCGGCGCCACCGCCGCCGCCACCTCCATAACCAGGAGATCTAAATCCAGGGTTACCCCATCCAGAACCAGGAGAGCTAGTGTTATCGGATCCACCAGAAGAAGCGTTAGCACCACCACCGTTCTGAGCACCTGGGTCAGCCCAGCCACCGCCACCGCCTGATCCGCCGCCGCGACCACTTTGAGCAGATGGACCTTGCATACCTTGGCCACCGCCACCACCGCCAGGCATGGAGATAGGACCAAATGTAGTGGTTCCTCCACCACCACCATTAGCACTACCAGGGCCACCAATAGCAACAGGATAAGATGTAGCAGAAACAGAGAAGGAACTGTTGTAATAAAGTGCTCCAGCACCTCCAGCTCCACCTCCTCCAAGACTTCCATTAGGTGCAGATCTACTACCAGCACCTCCACCACCTATAGCCATAACTTCAATTTGACCAGCACCAGCTTGAGTAACTGTGAACGTATCTGGTCCACTATTAAATGTGTGATAGGTATATCCATCACCAGGAGTGGCTTTTGTTCCTCCACTGGCTTGAAGGGTTCCTTGGTCACCTACAGCAACCCATCCGTTTGGCGTATAAACCTGAAGAAGATTACTTGATGTATTATATACAAGTGTCCCAATTTGGACACCAGTCAAAGCATCTCTTGCAGGTTGAGATAAACTACCGCACTCTACAGAATTAGTGTTTAACCTGGTCGTCATATTACTGTCAGTTGGTTTCCTTTATTTATAAAGGAAACTTTATTTAACCAGGAACTGTTTCTCAAACTCTAGTAAGTCAGAAGGAACATAGTGATCTAGGACACTATTCTCAAGCTCTACAGAGTCACTCCACAACCTACCTTGACGTTCAAAGAGTTTGATACCAAGGTGTTCATACTTCAAGTTGGTAGGAACAAATACTTGGAAATGACCGTTCTTATTCTTTGTAAGTTGGGATAAATCGTTGTTTTGTTTGGACGTGACCATTATGGTCCGACGACACTGGAAAAAGAGGTTTTCGAAGATTAAGTAGTCTTCTAGGTAAAGTTCGGGACTCTCACAGATCATCCGACAGACAAACTGGGGGGAGAGGTAATGATCCTCACAAGGTTTCTTGAGTTCCATTGCCTCCTTACTGATTAGCCCAGTCTTGACTGTACCAGAACTGAAGATCAGGTCATAGAAGATACGACCAGCGGCACGTTTTGCATTGGAGTCATCGGGATAGAGATCAATGTTGGAACGGAGAGCGTTGAACGCAAACTTGGAGTAGGTTGTCCAGCGGTTAGACATGATTAACGACGAACGACGGAGATTGCAGGTTGACCTTCGTTGAAGATGGTATCCACCACAGACTGAAGACGTTGTGCGGTGGAAATACCAACCTTACTATACACTGGGACACAGACCACACCAAAGGGTTTGTGATAATCCCACACATTACCAGGAGTCATCTCACCAGATGCAATGGCTTGACGGTCGCGGGGATCAAGACGGATCACACGACCAATAGTCTGAGCCATCTCAATGTAGTCCATGTTACGCATCAGGACACATGCAGTCAGTCCAGAGACGTTGATACCTTCAGCCAGGATGGAGTGGTGAAGAACAATGAACTTCTGGTTGATGTCAGAACCCCACTCATTCAGAGTGTTGAAGAACTGTTCACGGTTGACTTTCTGACCGTTGATGTTAGCACCGTGTTTGGAAGTGATCCACATCACGTTGTAACCACGCGCACGGACTTTGTGGTAAAAGTCACTCTCAGTGAAGAGATTTGCGATGTGTTTGGTCTTGGCAGCCGTGATCAGAACCCTCTCCATGTGATCGTTGTTGTCCAACGTGTTGAGAAGATTCTCACAGTCACGTTCTGCAATGTCACCACCGATAGCCATGGGGAGTTGGTTGACAACCACCTTGGGAGAGATGATTGCACCGTACTCAATCAGTTCAGAAGCTTGAACCTGTGCGAGGACATTACCGTACACATCAACGTCATTCATACCAGGCTTGGCGATGGTGACGGAGTGTTTGGGAGTTGCAGTGAAGAAGTAACAACGACCACCAGTCTGAGAGTAATACTCAGTTGCGGGGAAGAAGTTACGTTTCACACTGTTGTGAGCCTCATCAAAGTAGATCGTATCGACACGAATACCACTGTCAACAACACGTTGCAGAGAGTTGTAGGTGGTGAAGATGATACGACGGCTCATCGGAACCTGATAGAACCACTGACGGATCTTTTCGGGTTTGGTAGAAGAGAAGTGATGAGTTTCACCACTGTGGACATGCATCACACGGCAGTTGGTGATAAACTCAAGGAACTCACTGGAGAGTTGTTCTGCAAGAAGAATACGGGGTGCAACAACAACAATAGTGTAGTTTGCGGGGAAGTTATCAAGTTCACGCATTGCGTCTGTGATCATGCACAGAGTCTTACCACCACCAGTGGGGACAATCAGCTGACCCTTGTGATGCATCCGCATTGCGGTGACGATGCGATCTTGGTAAGGGCGGAGTTGCATTGGAACCTCATCGATGTGGCCATAATACGACAAAAGGGCCCCCGTGGCGAGGGCCCTGTGCAGGTTATGGAACTGGTTCAGGAAACCAGAGTCAGACAAGAACCGTTGGGATCAAAGGTGAGGGGATTACCCTTAACATCGACCAGGCCGTGTTCAGTTTCACGACCAAGATCCTCAGGGTTCGGCTTGACATAGTGAGGAAAGAAACCACCAAGTTTGACAGTGAAGTCGTCCTCATTGATGGTGGAAACACCACTCTCTTCAGCGATCATGAAGGCAAACTCAACCAAGAAACCTTTGACTTCGTTCCAGTCAGAGATGAACTTCAGACGCCAGCCATCAAGGTCAGCAACACGGTTAGGTGCATAACCAAACACCCAAACTGGAAGACCAAGCTTGATACCGTTGTAGATACCACGCATCCAAACACTCTTGTTACCACCATCAGAGGAGCAATAAGAGATGTAGCCTTGACTCTTCAGGTCTTCATCGGAACGACCTTCAACACCCTGCTTAACGATCTTCTGATCGCTAATGAAACGGTTCAGACTGAAAGGACCGCTACCTTGAGAAGTATAGGTGCGGAAGTTGGGAAAGACGTTAGCGTTACAGATGGACTGTTTCGCAATGTCCTGACGAGACTTGGGAGTCTTGTCAGCAGCAATGAGGTCTACAAATGCACGGATGGCATCTTCATCACGGGGGATGTAACCTTTAGCAATGGCGTTACAAGTTTCCTTGATGTAGTCTTGCTTAGTCTGGCTGAGTTGGGGGTTGGAGTGATGGTTGGACACGTTACGAGCCACCACACGGTTGTATGGAGTATCGAACTCGTAGATGTCATAGATGTAGCAATCCTGACCGATTGCACCTAAAGCAGCACGACGGTTGAAGCCAGTCTCAGCATCAACCTGAGTGGGGTTCAGGTTAGCAGGGTTAAAACATGCAAAAGGAGGTTGCGAATCAACAAGGTAACCTTTTACTTCATAGTTGTTGATCAACGCATTGACGTGATCCTTGTCGTTAGACTTATCACGGGGTTGTTTGTGAACATCGTTGTTCACAAAGATGAGGGGAATGATGTAACGACCACGCCAAGTAGCACCCACATACTCCTTGGGGGGAGACTTTTCCAAAGACTCTTTTACCGTAGCATCATCGAGACCAAGAGGGTTAGAGCACTGAGCAAGAGCTTTAGCCCAAATAGACTCAACGTTAAGGGAAATACCCTTATGTTGAATAAGTTCTTTCATGTTGTTCTTTAAAAGTTTAACAAGTTGCAACCAAGGTGGGAACTAAGTTCCCTGTCCCGATTACTTAAGTAATATACCACTCTCAGAGGGCAGTGGCAAGGCTCTCCAGGTAAAGTTCTGTTACGGAACCCTCACACTGGTGAGCCTCTACCTCCCACGGGAGGTTTTTGTATTCTGTGTCAGGGTCAATCAGTTTCCCAAACCAATAATCTTTCTCATATTTGGTTTTGAATTGACCCAACACACGTTGTTTGACATGAATCAACTCATGGAACAATGTGGACAAGTAAGCCATATCGTCCAGAGTGTTATTCATCTCAATAAGAAACTCCCTGGGTCGGGAGTTCCTATCAAGAACCGTGCAGGCTCCGTAGAGACCTTCACGATTCAATCCTCGGTCTTCAATATCAATCTCTAGTTGATACTTGCCAAGGAAGTTTGATACATACCAGTCCACGGCTGAGCGGACAAGGCGTTTGCGGTGACGATAGCCGCTAAACGAGATGGCACAAGACATAACCAATGAAGAAACCAAACACCAGAAATAACAAAGAGAAGTTTCATCAGAACGAAGTCATTTTAAAACGATAGTTCTCCAGTTTTTTGATAATCTCTGCATACTCTACACCAAGAAATTCTTCTTGACGATTTTGGTCTCGAATGTTCATGAGTTGCAACGCAGTAATTAGTGCGTCGATTTCTTGCAAGGTGAGATTCATTTGTTTTTGTGCAGTATATGTGGGCCTATTTACTTCGCGGTAAATGGCTTACCAATCAACTTCGTCCAGTTCCTCAACTGTCATTAACTGCACACTTTCCTCGCCTTGAATGTCAAGCATGTTTTCCCAGTTGAAGTCTTCAGGATGGCTATCATCCAGAATGTCAAGCTCCAGGACAACACGGTAACGACGTTTCTGCATCAAACTGGTCATGGGTCGGGAACTGAACGACTTAGCTAATATATCTAGGCAGGGGGCCTTATGTCAAGGCCCCGTGTCAGTTCCTCAACCGTCCAGTCTGGCTCTCAGTTCGGCAACCTCTGCCTTCAGTTCCTTCACGGCTTCGATCAGGACTGCGGTGAGGTTGCCATAAGCAACCGATTTAATTCCTTCCTCATTTGTAGTTACCAGATCAGGAAGAACTTGTTCAACTTCTTGTGCGATAACACCCAAAGAGTGTTGCCCATTTGATTTGAAGTCGAACTCAACACCACGCAGTTGAGAAACCTTATCAAGACCATTCTCAATGGTTGTAACATTCTCCTTCAGTTTGATGTCGGAGGTAGCAGTTACAGTACCAGTAACTTGAATACCACCTGTAACGGTTTCAAATTTCTTGGAGTTGTTGTGGTAGAGATCTACTGAACCATTTTCTGTAAATCGTGCGCAAGTCTCACCTGTTCCATAACCCTGAATAAATGTAGAACCAGAACGGATGTAAATATTACCAGTACCAGCGTCATCAATATAGCTATTGGATCCATTGTGGAAAATCTGTAGATCACCACTAGTACCAAACGTGGCTTTTACGTTGTCGTTAAAAGTAAGGTCTCCAGAAGTCTTAGTATCAGCAGTATCAGACCTTAAGAACTGACTGCTGTCCAGACTATCAAGAGTGTTTGCATTGCTTGCAGTTCCACTCAGAGTAGCGGTGATAGTTCCTGCACTGAAGTTACCCGAACCATCTCTAGCAACAACCTTGGATGCAGTATTTGCAGAAGTTGCATCAACTGCCCACGTTTGTCCAGCAGATCCATTATAGTTGGATCCAGTTAGGTAAGAACCTCTAGTCAGAGTTGCAAGGTTCGAACCAAGAGAAACACCAGAGATCGTGGAGTTTGTTAAAGCACCATTAGGAATACTGGTCAGTGAAGCACCAGATCCACTAAAGGTTGTGGCTGTCAATGTTCCGTTAGAGGAATTAAAGGCCAGATTTGTACCAGTCTTAGGAGAAAGAATACCAGAAGCAGCAGTAGTAAATACGGGGAAACAGGTTGTGTCAGAAGACTCATCATCAACAGTAATGTATGTTGATGCTGTTGCTAGAGTTGCAGTATCAGCATTACCACTCAGGTCAGCAGTGATCGTACCAGCACTAAAGTTACCCGAACCATCTCTAGCAACAATAGCGGAAGCAGTGTTCGCAGAAGTTGCATTAGAAGTTACTGTAAAGGTGGCAGCTCCAGATCCATTGTAAGTCTGTGAACCAGAAAGTCCCGTTCCTGATGTATTCAGAGTCAGGGTGTTCAGGTTTGAACCAAGAGAAACACCAGAGATTGTAGAGTTGTCTAATGCACCATTAGGAATACTGGTCAATGAGGCACCAGAACCACTGAATGTACCAGCAGTAAGAGTGTCTGTAGAGGCATTATATGCAAGAGCAGCTTCTGTTGCTGCAGATGTCATCGTACCAGTTGTCAAACTGGTGAGAACAACTCTTTGTGATCCAGATGCAGCACTCAGGCTAGCACCAGTATTGGAGAGTCCAGAACCATCACCAAAGAATGTTGATGCAGTTACAGAAGAAATACCAGAGATGTTTGTGGAACTATCACCAACGATGTTTCCATTTGCAGTAATGTCACCACTTGCGGTTACAGTGGTAAATGTACCAGAACCACTAAAGGTTGTGGCTGACAGAGTTCCATTGGCAGAGTTAAAGGTCAGATTAGAACCCGTCTTAGGTGCCTGATTACCTGTAGCCGATGTAGCGAATACAGGGAAACAAGTGGTATCTGCGGACTCATCGGCGAGAGTGATGTTAGTAGCATTAGTCGCTGTACCACTCAGAGTAGCAGTGATAGTTCCCGCGTTGAAGTTACCAGAACCATCTCTAGCAACAATAGTGGATCCAGTATTTGAACTAGTTGCGTTAGAGGTAACAGTAAATGTTGAGGCTCCAGAGTTGTTATATGTCTGCGAACCAGAAAGTCCAGTTCCTGATGTATTCAGAGTCAGGGTGTTTGCAAGATTACCACTGATGTTACCCGTTACACTCAGAGCATCATCAATCGTTGTAGTACCACCAGCAGAGTCAATGGTCAGGTTACCCGAAACAGTATCAATCTCATTAGTACCAGTAACACCAATCTGGATGTTATCAGCAACAACTTGATCAGACCAAACTTGAGCCCATCTCAGTGATGTAGAACCAAGATCTCTAGCACTATCTGTAGATGGAACCAGATCACTATCAAAACGACCCGTTGCGGTAATAGTGTCACTTGTGGCATCACCGAGATCTACATTACCTTGGGCAGTCAAGTTGGTAAATGTACCTTCAGCTGCAGAAGATCCACCGATTGTAGCCCCATCAATCGTACCACCATTGATGTCTGCGGTATCAGCAACCAGAGAGTCAATGTTAGCGGTTCCATCAATATAAAGGTTTCTCCATTCCAGAGAAGAACTACCAAGGTCTCTAGCATTGTCAGTAGAAGGAACCAGATCACTATCAAATCGACCAGTTGCGGTGATAGTATCACTTGTGGCATTACCAAGGTCTACATTACCATTAGCGACCAGAGCCCCAGTTAATGTAGTTGTACCAGTGACACCGAAAGTACCACCAACTGTGCTGTTACGGGCAATGGTAACGTCTCTTACATAAGAAATATCATTATTAGTAATGTTGACTGCACCTGCAGCCAGTACAACGTTGTTTGGAACTTGAGTAGATCCAATACCGATTGCATAGTTACTCAACCATGCATCAGTTCCAAGACCACTGAAGGAACCAGTCTTGAACCACATAATTTTCTTATATGTGGCAGGGTTACTCTCACCAATTCCAGGATTGAAAAGTGATACCAGAGGAGTACCTTCGGTAGAAGCAACAGCAACACCACCATGGTCAGCGGTTGTATCATTAGAAATATCATTACCAGATTCATCAGTTCTAATACCAAGAACGATGTCAGCGTCAGCAACTTTCAGTTCACTAGCAAAGATTGTAGCTGATGTACCACCAATCGTTACGTTACCCGTTACATTCAGGTTACGGGAAATAAGAACGTCTCTACCGATTGTCAAGTCCTGAAGAATCGTCACATCATCAGGAAGACCAATGGTGAGAGTTTGACCAGACGCAGAAGTTTCAATCTCGTTTGTAGTACCAGCAATGGTCAGAGTCTGTGAATCAAGATCAACAGCACCAGTGCCAGTTCCACCAGCAAAGTCTAAATCTTGTGCAGTGATCTGTGCATCAACATAAGTCTTGATAGCCTTAGCAGAAGCAAGAGTATCATCCGAACCAGATACTGAAGAGAGATCGGTATCTACACTTGTGATTGCAGTGCCACTGGTGAATGTCAGGTTATCAATGGTTGCATTTGTAAGATCTGCGGTTGGTGCAGATAACGTTGTGCCATTGAATGTGAGGTTTGCACTGTCTTCGATGGCACCAGAAGTACCAGCAAGAACAACACGGCCAGAGGTAAGATCGGAAACTGTTGCGGAGGAGAGAATTGATTCTCCACCAGAGATGTTTGCACCACCATTACCATCAATTTGACCAGTGAAGGTTGATACACCAGATACAGCTAATCCATCAGTACCAGTGGTTCCTGTTACATCAACACCGTAGGCAGTGGTCTCAAATTTCTTGGAGTTGTCGTAGTAGAGTTCTACTGCTCCATCTGTATTAAACTTGCCCATATATTCAAATGGGCTTTTGGCAATAAAAACTCCTGTTCCATTAGAAAT
>Ga0255768_10002819_pt1 | contig 17409 bp, 13 predicted proteins | sample 071ome_33_FD_179983 | JGI IMG/M metagenome (GOLD analysis project Ga0255768, IMG submission 179983) | Coastal salt marsh microbial communities from the Groves Creek Marsh, Skidaway Island, Georgia - 071412AT metaG (version 2) | ecosystem: Environmental > Aquatic > Marine > Intertidal zone >...
TATAAGAATGGGTATAAGTTGAAGATACATGCCCAACATTGTATGTTCTTGCAGCTTTACTACTTGATAAATCTCCTTCATATGACCATCTTACAAATATAAGAGGTGCATAACTGAGTCCGTGTGTTATTCTTACATTGTGTGCTGCGGAAGAAGCTGCGGTATAAATTGCTTTTGCTCCATCAAAAGTTTGATCGCCTGTTGTTCTAGGAGAAAGGATTCCTTGTCCATAACCTACAACTCGTGGACTTTCTACCGCATTAGAATCAAATGCTAAACCTCCTGTTGCAGTTGTACTTGCTACATTTACTCCAGGCTTTGAAACAAATAGTCCATATTCACTTCCTCTTTTTCCAATTAAAACTCTATTTGCCATTAGAATATATCCGTTAATGCAAAATATTGTATATCATCTGCTACATTATTGTTTGTAATTCCAGAATTTTCAAAGGTAGAGGGTTTTGTTACTGTAGTACTAGTACTTCCACCTGTTAAAGATCCTTCTGGTACATAAGCCTCACTAATACCTATATAAGTAATTTTACTATAATCAAGATCTGCAGCTAAATAAGTTGCTGTTCCTGTTGCTCCTACATTTGAAATTGTTGCTGTTGTTGTACTTGTAGAAGTTGCAGTATTTCCAACTGCAGGAAATTGTAAAAACTCATCAATAGAAGAACTTGAAGTACTAAATATAATATTGTCTTCTGCAAGAGAAGTATTTGCGACATTAGTTCCAGCTTTTGAAACAAACAGTCCATATTGTCCGCCTCTATTTCCAATTAAAACTCTATTTGCCATATTAAAATCCCATATAAGTTGAATTCATATACCCATAACCACAAGGTATACGAAAAGTTGCTACTTTTACATTTGTGGGAGGGTTTCCTCCCATTCTTGTTCTATCTACTTCATAATACCAGCTTCCACTTGTATCTCCATAAATAAATCTACTGTTTAATGATTGTCCAGTTACAATTCTAAATTCTAATCTTTTTCCATATCCTCCAAGAGTATCTGAAGACCATTGTAAATTAGCTGTTTGTGTTGCACTCCAGTATCTAAAATTAACTCCGTGATCTGCTGCATTTCCTGTAAATGTAACTGGAAATCCTGCATGGCGAGTTCCATTTATTGGGGCTGGATTTACTAAATTTGTATCTGCTTTTGAATTAAAAGCAAACATATCTAATCTCTCTTGTATTCTAGAACTTATAGTTCCATTTGTTTGTGTAAAATCATCTGTGTCTGTTTGTGTTCCGTTTGAATCAAGAACCTGATTACTTGAAGCAGAGTAATAACTTTGGGATCCTGTATCGTAAGTTATACCTGTACCATCTTGAATATATAAAAATAGTGGATGATATTCTTGTCCACTTGCATTTTCAGTATCTCCTGTTCCCCCACTAGTTGGAATATAATTATTAAACCCAGCATCAGATGTTGCACTCGCAAATTTTCTCATATATCGGGGAGCGCCTGAACTTGCAGTGCTATCAAAGAGTAAATCTTTTCCTGTAGCAGTAAGAACATTTTGTCCTCTTCTTGAAATTTTTATACCATAATCTGATCCTGAAAGATTACCTATTACTACTCTATTTGCCATTATGATGAATCCGTAATTAAAATTCTATTGTTATTTCCTTGAAGCTGTACCTGCGAAGCTGTTCCTACAGTTATAGTAGAGCCTGCTGATATATTACCGCCGTCTATAGTTGTAATTGTACTTCCATTCTGTACGAAGTCTCCACTAGAGAAAGTTACAAGTCCTGTAAAAGATGTTGCAGCTCTTACTGTGGAATCAAAAGAAGGAGTTCCCGTACCACTTCCTGCGCTTGATTCTGTTACATTATAAGTAACAAACCAAGTTTTTGAACTTCCTGACCCTCCTGTTGCAGTTGGAGGAAATACATTCCAATTTGATGATCCTGTACCAATTACTCCTCCAGACATTGCCCCTGTAGAGAAAGTAAAAGTTACACCTGAATTACTTGGTGCTGAAGGTGCACTAGCAGATTCTGATTGATAGTATAAATTTCCTGTAGCTGTTCGTAGCCCATCATCACCATCTTCGCCATTAGTACCATCTTGAGCTAAAATACTAGCTGCTGCCCACTCTGAATCAGGTATTGTATCTGTTGATGAAGTACTTGCTGCGGTAGCTTGAGAAGTCCATAAATACGAACCCCCACTAGTAGGTACAGAAGCTGACCATCCATTTGCTGTTGAGAACGATAGTGCACCGCTTGAAAAAGTATATGTTGAATTTCCACTTGGTAAATTGCCAGCACTTGTTGAACTAGTCCTTCTTTTATAGATTCTTACAACTGCACTATTTAAACCATCATCGCCATCTTGCGATAATATAACAGGAGATGACCATTCACTTGCAGCTATACTATCTGTTGACCCTGTTCCTGCGGCTGTTGCTGCGCAAACATATAAAGGATTTGTTCCAGAAGGTATTTCTTTTGTCCAACCATTACTTAAACTATTACCACTTGGAGTTGTTATTTTTCCAGCATTTGTTCCTTCTAAGGTTACTGTTACTCCCCCAGGATTGCTAGTAAGAGTAGAAGATGAACGTTGGTATGCATATACAATTGCTGTTTTTGTACCATTTGCACCATCACCGCCTTCAAAAGACTTAGCAAAACTTTGTATCTTTGTAAATGTATTTTCTACTCCTGCCGAATCTTTAACAATGATAGGGTAGGTTATTGAAGCTACATCAGCAGTCATATTTGAATGAGCTGGAAAAGTTACTGTAGTATCTCCATCTGATGCGCTAGTGGAAGAGGGGCTTATTCCTGAACCTGTAATTGTGCCAAATCTAAAAGTATTATTTCCATAAGCAGACGTATTATCGTAAGTTGCTTGTGTAGTACCTATATAAACTTCAATATCAGTTCCTGATCCTGTATAAGTTACTGTACCTGTATTTGTAGTTGATAAAGTATGAGCTTCATTACTTAATATAATTGTTACGGCATCAGAGCCTGCTCTTAAGCCCGTTACAGTTAACTGATCCCGAGCAAGAACACTTCCAATATCCGCTATATCTCCAGTGGCACTTTCTGTTATTTGAACCTCTAGTTTTTCGGGCATATCTGAATAGGCAGAAGGTGGCGTATAGTCATATACTGAATCTGTGCTATGTTGTACACTTACATCATTTTTATAGAACTCATAAAATACAGTATTAGTTGTATTTAAAGCTGTGGCAGTAAGATCTACAGGACCTGCTGGACTTGGATTTGCACCATTTGTATCATATTCAAATGTTTGATCTTCTATAGTTAAATTTACTGCTCTTGCATCGGTACCGTCTGACCCGTCTTGTCCAACAATACCTGCGGTTATTGCATAAACAATACTGAAGGAGTAGTTTGTGCTACCGTCTGTAACTACTGTTGCTAAAATAGTATCTTTATTAATGTTTGGCTTAAATGACTGTTTATAAATATCATCAGAACTGTAGGCTCTAGGTACTATTCCATCTAAGAACATTAAAGTATCACTTTCTATTGCTTGTACGCGAGCATAAAAAGCTTCTGCTGCTGTTCCATTATCTAACTTTACTAAATCACCAGATGCAAAATCACTTGTAAAAGTTGTACTACTTCCATCTAGTTGGTTAGAAAATTGTGAAATAGAAATTGTACCAGTTGCCTGAGTTACTCCATTATTGCTTGCTCCTACTTCTTTCCAATACTCTATCGCAGGAGTAACATTTGAATCTGTATGTACTTGTATTGCTTTCAAATAATCAGAACTTGCATTAGCATCAAAAAGTAAATAAGCGGTTGCACTTGCTCCCATTCCTGAAAAGCTCTGCTGATAATTTCCTGTTCCTGTACTACTTAAAGTAAACTCTCTTCCATTAGCCGCAATAAAAGTATAAGTTGCTGAACCAACCTGTGCTAATCCTGAGCTAGTATCTATTGCTAAAGATTGATTAAATTGTCCTCCAGTTGGAATTTCAAGTTTTCTTGTAGAAGGTGTTGTAGGTACTTCATCAGAGCTTATTGTTACTTTTCGTACTACCCAAGGTGATTTTGTTCCTATACTAGAAATGGTTCTTATATGTATTTGATATGTTCCAAAAGGAATATTTCGGAAAACTTTTTGTAGCCTATTACCTTTTACAGTTATAGTTTCAAATTCATCCCCTTCAAAAGTATGTTTTATTTCATAAGAAGAAACATACTTATATTTTGTATTATCATCATTTAATGGATGTGACCATGACACACGAACACTAAAATCTTTTGGTACAGAATCATCTGGCTGTCCGTCGGGGCTTTCTGAACTTTCGGCTTCTATTTTGGCAACTACGGTTCTTGGCGATGGTACTGCTTCATCATTATCTGGAATTGGTTCTGTTGGTTTACTATAAATTGTAAAGCCTCGCTCTACTGCATCAAATTTTGCTCTTGCAAATTCAGAAGCTACAATTTGAAATTTTTGATCTTTATCCTCTTTTATAGAAACAATTTTATACTCTTTTGCAGTTCCCAAGCGAGGAGTACCATCAGTATTTATAAGTTGGATTGCCCAAATTGTTTCTGAAGTCGGAGTGGAACTAAAGGCAGAAGATACAGTAAGAGATGAAACACTACCAGCTGTTGTTGTTATAGATTTTTTCTCTACTCTTACGTTTTCTGACCAATAGTTTAGTACACTATTACCGTTGTCGTCTTTAAGATTTGCTGCTTCTTCTTGGGTATCTAGTACAGCACCTGCATCGGTTTCTAATAGTAAATCCCCTTGAAAATAAGTTGTTCCATTTATTGTTGCTGTTTCTTGCTGTAGATAACAGCCTCCTTCTGGATAAATAAGTAATAATTGATGTGGGTAGTCGGAACTGTAAGCAGGTAACGTAATTGTTCTATCTAAAGGTACTACGGTTGTGCTTTTTGTTCCTGTGTTTGATATTCTTCCTGAGTAACTTAGCCCGTCTTTATCTGCGTCTTGAACAGCAATTATATCACCAGGTCTTAGCCCTGCTACATTTAATCCAGTCGTAAAAGTTACTGTTTCTTTTTCTAATTGAGCAGAAAGAAGTTTCCATTTACCATAACGATGCGCTTGGGCTCGTGAAGTACATCCAAAAGCTATAGAGGCCTCTCGTACAATTCTATTTGTTTTTGCAATATTTTGGTGATCTTCTACATACTCTACAGCTTGACGATAGTTATCGTTTGGGTCATTCCAAGTTACTTTTACTTGATTTGTTCTTACCCTATCTCCTGTTCCTTCGTAAGTAAATACACCATTTTCTACATTACCTTTAGAAAAAGTATATACTGGTTCTTTTGGTCTGTCTGCTATTGCAACAATTTCACCATCCATCCAGAGTACCATCCCCCTGAACACACTCGCAATATCTCTTAAAACTTTTGTTGCTTCTGCAGTTTTAGATAAATATAAATTACAAGTAAATCTTGGCTCTTCTCCCCCTTCTCCATTAGGAACTAATTCATCACAATATTTTGCAATTTCAAAAAGACTATATTTATCTATTAAATTTTTATCTACAAACTGACCTAACCCATAACGATTATTTGTAAGAATGTCATAAAATACCCATGCTGGATTATTACAGTATACTGGCTCTCTATTTGGATGTCCTTCTGCCCATGAAGTTTTATCTCCTCTAAAAGACCCATCCCATGTTTGATATGTCGCTTCTTCACTAACTGCATAGCTGGGTGAGCCACCACTTACTGCTCTTGTATATTTTGCTTTACCATCTGAACTCTCATCTCTTGTTAAATAGTTAGTAGGAACTTGAATTAACTTTCCTTTTAATTTATAGGCTCTACTTGGAAGTCCGCCGCTAAAGTCTTTTGCATTAAATACATTAGAAGCGTATGCTGCATAAGGATAGCTTAATCTATCTTTTACTACATTTTCTACTGTTTTTAAGTAACTTGCATTTTTATGTTGAAAGGATCCATCTTTAAAATCTTCATCAGTAAGTCTTCTTATACGAACTCTATAATTAGAAAAAGGTTGAAACTCTTCAACATTCATTACAAACTCTTCTATAAATTCTGAGTATTGTCCTTTTGAGGGCTTTATATATCCATTTGTTGGTGATCCAGAACCATCTATTCCATAAGTTACTTTATTACCCCAGTCGGGGCTTCTTGATAATATTGTTGAGTTACCTGGTCCAAAAGCAAGTGCTGAAGTATAATTTGATCCATCTACTGTATATTCAAAAAAGATTTGGAACTCAACAAAAGAAGGACCTTTTGCTCCAGATGATTTAAAAGCATGCATTTCTGGAAAACTAAAAGTTAAATGTATTTCGTCTATTTCACTTGGATTTGATACTCCCATAGCAGAAGCTGTTAATACTGTATCAGAAGCACTTCCCTGGTTTACGTTTCCAGGTTCATCAATATTTGTTGCATTATAAGAAGTTCCTAAGCTAGATAGTCCTGATACATTTGCTAAATCTGCTTGTCGTATTTGAATATTTGCGTCGTAAACTGTACTAGACGACCCTGTAAAACCATAGGCGATCAGAGGTGGCTGAATCATTTCTCCTTTTGTTATTCCAAATTGAACATTTGAAAAATTAGCAAGTTCTTCACTTTCTGGTAACTTGGGGGCACTTACTAAACATACTGCGTTTGTTGTTGTTGTAACTGGAGCAGTTGTTAAAGTTGCCGTATTACCTGAGATGCTACTAATTTTAGAAAAGTGATCAACAGCTATATCTTTTGCACTTACAGTTGTTAATGCACGAGTTGTAACAACTGCCTCTGTTGCGCTGTTAATTTTTTCTAGTCTTGTTACTAAAGTTTGACCCCCTGCGGCTGCTCCTTTTATACGAATGTAGACAGGAAGAGGGCTTCCTTGGGCGTCTACCATTGCTTGTGTAAAATAGTTAGAAGAAGTTGTAACTACACGAGAGCCTGCCGTCATACTCGCTAGTCCTGTTCCTTTTGTTCCTGCTCCGGCAATTACGCAGGACCTTTCTCCTATGCTTAATCCTGTTTTATTATTATAAGTTAATTGTCTAATTACTCCAAATTCTGTACTTACAACTTCAGCATCCGCTGCAGTAGTATTTACAGTAAATTTTCTTGATTTTATTATATTTAAATTGCCTGATTCAACAAGAGGAACATCATTATAATAAACTGAAGCTTTTCCATTTACTAACCCTTCTATTGGTCCTTCTGTTAATAGATCATAAACAATGGCGGTTTGCTCTTTATCAGGACTTGTTAAACCTGTTTTTACAGCAAAAGGAGTATTAATGTATTTATTTGAATTATCTGCCACTTTATGCTCCTACTGTGTCATCTGGGGCAGGTATTTCTACTAATTCATCCCATATTGCTGAATTTAAATTATATGCCCATCTATACACACTATTTCCTGTTCCAATCCATCCTAAACTAGGATTATATGATATTCCACCATTTCTTTGATTTCCATAATTAGCATATGTTCCCGCAGGATTTCCTGCTGTTCCAGTATATGTATAACCTCTAGAATAGTTGCTTCTAACTCCTGGTGTGTAGCCTTGATAAATTGGTGAGCCTCCAATAGTAAGTTCTCCATAAAGAAGAGGTACAGGTTGTCCTTGTTCTATGTGATTTTCTGCACCATTAAATAAGTATGAAGGATCATCCGTTGTTTTGTCTGGATCGGGAGCAGACATTTCTGCAAGACCCATAAGTGCTAAATTTGTTCCGAGCATCATAACTGCCATACCGGATAGATTTAAAGTGGCTCCTGATGCAATAGCTGCTTGCATAGAAGTACCTACTGTTGTTGTGACAGCCATTCCACTTCCTGTGGTAGCTACAAAAGCGCCGCTTGCAGTGGTTGTTCCACCTGTTGTTAAAGCAGCTCCAAAACCAGGCATAAAAAACATTGCTGCTAATAATAGAAGTCCAGTAATTAATTTACCTAATCCTTTTCCAGAGCCTGCAGGTACTGGAGTTATAATTACCGTGTCTTTTGCAACATTCATATACAATTCAGGAAATTCTTCAATTAAATTATTTCCTGTTTCTATTGAAAACTGCACATTTTTCATATGACACTCTGCTAAATAATCTTTGAACCCTTCAGTCTGGCAGTCAATAAGTTTCAATATATCACGAATAGAATTATCAACACAATTCCAGTCAGAGCCAAATTTTTCTCCTAATTCTCCCATTAATCTAACGTGGGTCATAAATACATTCTCCTTTGTCTGGGTACGATACTATTAAATATGGTACACCAAGGGTTTTACATACATTCTTGTCATGCTCACTTGGGTTACAATTTGACCCGTAGTGACTATGGACTACAAATTTTATTTTTGAAATTATTGAATACCTAACCCACTCTTTTGGGTCAATTACAAAATGTTCTTTTTCAGAACTTTTATTTTCAAGAGGAATATATTCTAAATCTTTTCCTCTATCTACAACAAGTCCACAGGCTTCTTTTGGACTTTCTTGAGCAACATGCTCATATATTTCTGGTAATAATCTATTTAAATTTTCTTGCACCAGGAAAGCCTCCAAAAGGTAATGGAATAGCAGTATTTTTAGAAGTCTTTCCTGTAGAAGCACTTGCATTAGAGATAGGATTAAAACCAAATCTACAAGAACAAGATGTTAATCTTTTTCCACAAATATCTCCCCTTTCCCAGTAGTTATTAAACCCCGGTGCAGTATTAGAGCCTGAAGTTTGAGTACGGGTTGCTTTCCACAATCTAGTAATAGAGTCACTTCCTGTGTAAGCTACATAATCATTGTATCTATCTTCTGTATATGCATAATAATTTGCAGAAGAACTATAGGTAGTGTGAACTCTGATTCTATCCCAATTTGCATTTGAATCGCCAGGAGTTCCCGGGGAAGAACTTGTTGCATTTGCTTGCCAATAATTGTTAATTGTACTAGAATCTGCACTTGTGTCTACATTTCCATTTGCATCGTATCTTCTAATTGTGCTAGTTGTTCCAAGAGTCGTTGTAGTACTATAATAGTTATCTACTGTAACTGCTCCAGAGCTATAAGAAGTGAAGCTTGTTGTAGAAGGAACTACATATTCATCATCTTCATTTACATAAACAGTATGTTCTACATCTGTATCGCTTGATCCCGGTATTCTTAGTTTTGATTCTTCTGACCAAGTACATCCTCCAACATCCGTGTTATTACCAACTTTTGTAGGGGAAGCGCCTTGATAAACCCAAGAACAAACATTATTACCTACTACTCTATATGGAAGAACTAAACCTTCTACATCAAAAGGAGTTGTAAGTTCAAAAGATATTTCTATTGCATTTTCTTGTTCTATTCTATCAATTATATAAATTTGTCTTGGAAATTCTATTGGTGTATACCCTGAGCCTGGATCAGCTGAGCCCCCTTTTAAATATTTTTTAAGAGTTCTTCTTCTATAAATCTTTTTTCCAATTAAATCATCTGGTTTTAAACTTCCTAATGCATCGCCAAAAGTACTTAATATATTTGCAAAAGTAATTACTGGTCTTGCAGCAGTTCCTGTTGATTTATGCTCAAATCCTTCTGCTTGTAATGGAATTGCTGTATAAGTATTTAACTGAGTATTTGTATCATAATCATACATCTGAATTGTAGAAAGATCTCCTTCTACAGAACGAGTAAAATAAGCACGACTACTGCCGTCTTCATTTAAAGCCAATTCATATAAAGTTACAAAAGAAGAATCCTGTTCTAAAGTTTGGACTTCTTTTATTGCTATTTTCTCTGTCACGGTTCGTATACCCTTCTAAATGTTGCTGTTAAACTATAGTAATCATCGTATGCCCAACTTTGGTTCCAAGTATCACATACACATTTTATTGTTTCTGTGCTAGAGCCTGCATTACTATCTTCTATATCAAAACGAAACTTGCTCACTCCTCCAAGGGATTCAAAAAATGCTACAAGGTCATCTATTTCTGCTTTTGGTCTTGTAGAAAAAGAAACATTAAGTGTCTGTTCTAAATTATTTATACCATCTGCAATTCTTTGTTCGTATCCATCTCCAAAACTTATTGTATGAGTTTTTGGTTTTGAATCTCTTGTAAATCCTTTGTCTGGTTGTACAGGCGCACTAAAGCCTGTTATATTTGAACCATTATTTTGCATTATTCCAAAAGCCATAATTAATTCCTACTTAAAACACCGCCAGGTCTTTTCTCTCTTTGTATTGTTTCCATAACTGCTGCTTGAATTGCTACGCCAAGTGCTTTTCCTCTTTCTCCATCCATTGTAGTTGAAGAACCACCTTTTGCATCTACATTAATAGTGATATTATTTGTTCCGCCGCTTCCATTCATCTTTACAGGAATACTTCTTCCATCGGGCAAAGGTACAACAGCTTCTGGACCTGCTTCTCCTACTAAGTAAGTAGGTTCTGTTGCAATTCCTCCAGAAGCATAACCTTTTATAACTCCCCCTTTTGCCATTGGAATTATTCCGCCGTCTGCCATTGGAATACCAAAAGCACTACTAAGTATTCTCATTGTGAGCATTTTTGCTAAAACTTGTGCAAGCGATTGAAGTATTGAAGCCGCCATTGATTTAAATGCATCTTTTATTGACATTGTTCCTTCAATAACACCTTGAATACCTTTTTGCATACTATTTGCAAATGCTTCTGTTGCGACAACTCCGAGTTCTCTTGTAAGATTTATAGAGTTTTCTAGTCCTAATTTTTGCTTACCTAGTAAAGAGACTTGATGTTCTAAATCTTCTATTCCTCTTTGAGCTGCTATAGGATCCTCTGCTTGATCTAAAAGAGCTTTTCTTTCTGCAATTTGTACTCTTAAACTGTCAATTTGTGCTTGTTTTTCCGAAATCTGTAAAAGAGTTTGTTGCTTTTGTCCTAATATTGTAGCTCCATAAATAGAATTCTTAATTAATTCTTTTTGAATAGCTAATTTTTGTTGATCTGTTGTTGCTTTTCTTTGTCCAATATCAGAAGTTTGCATTGCCCTTACAACTTTTCTTGTATCTTCATATTTTTTATACTCAGCAATAGCACTAGGATCTCCTGCCATTATAGCATCTTGCATCTGTCGTGAGCCAACTGTTGTTTGTAAAGCTTCAAGCCTTGATTCTGCCATTTTTTGAGCTGCCCTTTCTGGACTAGTTTTTCCAAATCTTCCTTGTAAAGTTTGTTGATAACTTGCTTCACTTTGCTCTAAAAATTTAACTGCTGCCGCTGTAGACTGATAACTATCTATTAATCTATATTGTGACTCACTTAAATCATCATTTATTAATTTTCCATCCTTTATTAAGTTAGAAAATTCTGGATAAGTTTCGCTTAATATTTCAATTCTTCTAATTAATCCTTTGTCCCCTTCTAAATAATCTTTTTCTGCTTTTTTAAGTGCTTCTAACTGTAATTCTAGTTCTTTCTGTTGAGCTTCGCTCGTACCTTTTGGATATATCAAGTTTAACGTACCACTTTTAGTAAAGGATTGACTGGGGGTAATTAACTGGGCTTGAATTTCTGCCATTTTTGCTCTATTTGCTCGTAATGCTCTAAGACTTGGTCCTAGTGCTGCAGAAGTTAATCTATCTCCATTTCTTTTTAGGATTTGATTCATTGTTAAATCTAACCCTTCTGCTGCTAATTTTTTATCTGCATTCAGCATTTCTAATAGCTCTTTATTTAATTCTTTTTGTGTTTGTGCTAATTTGCCTAATGCTGTATTTGCTCCCTCTGCTGCAGACGATAATAATCCAAGTTTTTCTAATCCTTCTTTTATCCCTTCAAAAGCCAGTAACGCAATACTTGCATAAGTGAAGAAGGCGAAAGCTTTATTTATAACTTTTCCTGCTGTTGCAGCTGCAGCTGACATTCCTCTCATAGTAGCTTTCCAACCTACTAATATTTGCGCTCCTGTTTTTTTGAAGAATAATTCTAATCCTTTTGCCTCTGCTTTTATACGCCCAGTAGAAACTTTATGAGCTTGTACCATTCCATCTAATGTTTTGGTCCAGTTTCGTCTTAAACGATTATTTGCTACAAAATATGCGCTGTTTCTATCATTGATTTGTTTTTTAATTGCTGCAGCTTGTCTTGCAGAAATTGTTTTGCCTTCTTGTAAAGCTCTTAAACCAGATCCTGTTCTGCCCTGAGGCAATCCTGCTGCAGCTGCTTGATCTTGTGCTCTTTTTTGTAATGTACTAAATGTTCTTGTTGCTTGTGCTGCTGCAGCTTTACTAGTATCTTTATACGAATTTAATGCTGTTTTTGCAGCTTCTACTGCTTCATTATGTTTAGCAAGATTTTTTTCTGCATTTGCTGCCATTTCATCAAAAGCAGGAAGTATTCCTTGTAATATAGGAAGTACAAAAAGCCCAAGAGCCCCAATTGCTGCTCCTAAATTTTCTGAAAAGAATACTGCTAAAGATTCTGCAGGTCCTGCTATAAATGATCTTAAATTATTCATTAAATCATCAAATGCTTTTGTTAATTTATTAATTTTATTTGTTTCTGGGTCAATGATAGCGTTTATTGCTGCAAATTTAGTTTCTACTTGACTTAATACATCTACAGTGACGGCTTGAGTTCTTTGAAAAGCATTTAAAGACTCTTTTGCAACTCCTAGTTGAGCTGCGTAATTTTTTGTCGCTGTCTCTAATCTTAGTACAATACCTAGTTCGTCTAAAAGTTCTGGTTCTGCTTTTGTTGTACCTCTTATAAGACGATTAAAGGAATCTGTAACGTCACGTCCTAATGCGATGGATACGGTTTTTGCTGCTTCTGCAAGTTTGCCTAATTGTTCTGGGCTTAAGCCTGCTGCTGTACCAATCGCAGCTGCTTGAGCAGCATCAGCATATCTTATTTGTGCATCTGTTGCTTCAATAATTGTATTTGTTAAAGTCTTATATGCTATTCCAGTGACTGCTGCATATGCAGCTTGACCTTGTTGAAGAACTCGGTAATCAGCGGCTTGTTTTAAGAATCCAAATACAGCTGTCAAAGCAAATACGTTTGCAGCTAAGGTTGCATAGGCGGGAACAAGAGAACCTGATATTCCTCTTGCCATATTTGCGAAATTTTTTGTTTGGTTTGCAGTCTGGTTTATACCTTTCTTTGTTGCGTAAGTAGTTTTATCCGTTTGTTGCTCTACATCTTTTAATGACTTACCTGCTTTTTTCGCAGACCCTGCCATAACTTTAAGAGTGCCATCGTCACTAACCTTAAATACTAAATCAGCTAAATTTATCTTTTTTGCCATTATTTCTTTACGCTAATTCCTGGATTTTTCCCAGACTTTGCTCTATTTTCTTGAGCCTTTCTTTTTACATCTTGTTGTTTATTAATTTTATTAATATTTCGTGCTTCTATGTGTTTGATAAAATAAATACAAGATTTTTTATCTTTAACTTCCCAAGTGTCAAGTAATGTTCCTAATGCCGAAAAATCTTTTCCCATATACGTTCCGTTCATACCATCCCATCTATCAGGTAAAAGGTCGTGCAATAAAAAAGCCACCTGAACTTCAAGAGGATAATCTCCTGGAGTTGGTGGCATTTCGTCGGGGTCAGGATCAATACCTTTTTGTTCACATATATCTAAATAAGTGTCTAAAGGTAATTGATCGTGTCTGTACTGTCTATCAAGTAGAGAGAATATCTGTTCTACTTGACTTTGGTAAAATTTTCTAAATCTCCTGTGACTTCGGTTACCCAAGTATCAAAATCTGATGCATTTTTCATCAGAGTTTCTGCGTTTTCATGAGTAAATTCAAGTTCATCATTTGGGTCTAGATTGCTAATATCCACCAATAGAAGCTCTTCTAAGTAAGAATATTTTAAGCCTTTCCATCCCTTAATAACGGCTTTAACATACTCTACTAAAAATTTATCTTCGTCAAGTTGCTCTTCAAAAGCTCTTGTTTTACGATTGAACTTTTGAGATACACAACGATTTCTAAGTTTTAGTAATTCTTCGCGTGCTAAGTAACAGACATCAACTGTAAATCCATTCATTCCTGGATAATCAATTGTTACTGTTTTACTTGGAGTTAGTAAACTCGCTAGTGATACTTTTTTGTTTTCTTCTGTCATTTAAATTTCCTGTAAAAGAGGGAGGGTTTTACCCCTCCCTGTTATAATTATGTTACTGTTGTTCCTTTGAATTCCATTGTGATTTCATCAGTAGCATCTACAGTTGTTGGTAGAGCGTGGAAGTTTGTTTCCAAGCTGATAAGATCGTCAATTGAATGAGTAGGTACTTCTAGGTGACAAGTTGGTAGAGTTACTGTAACAATGTTTGTATTGCCAGTTCCCCCAATTACAAATACTAAGTTGAAGTCATTTGTAATAACTGAAGTTGATTCAATTATATCTTCAAATAGATCTGCACTTGAATTTCCAGAAGAAGGAGTGTTTAAGTAACAAGTAAAGTTACCAGAAACACTTCTTGTGCCTGTAACGTGACCTAAAGGTTGATTGACTACACCCAATGTCTCTGGGGTTAGATAAGTCATATTGTTAGAAATAGTAATATTTCCGCCTGTTAATGTTAAATCATATGAAGTTTGAATATCTCCATCTGCTGTTGCAGTAACAGTTAAGTCTGTTAATCTATTTCTAATAAAGTTTCCTGTGTCGGTAGCTGCTGTACCTTCATAGATTGTTGCAGTTGTCATTGAGGATTCTTCAGTAATAATTGATCCAAATCCTGACCAGTTAGCAGTTGCAATACCATCAATATCAAAATCAATGGATACTTCATTTACAACACAATCTGCAATTTTATAAATAGTTGGAGTTGATTTTCCACTACCTAATTCAAAATGCAAATCAAAAGTATCTAAAGTTGTTTTGTTGGAATTTGTAAATGCTAAGTCTGCACCGAGTGCGTCTGAAGAAGTAAATCCTGCTCCTGACTGTCCAATCGCTGCTGAACCCGCTAACGCATTCCATAAGGCCTCTTCTACTACGTGTGAGAAAGCAGATGAATGTTCTCCACCTGATCCAGCTCCACCAGAGGTAAAAGGTCTTATGTAAGTTGAGAATGACCATTCAGCTGGTGCATAAGAATCGGTAAACATCTGTCTAGCTCTTCTACTTACACCTGCGGATGTTGCCATCTCATTAAGTGTTACTTCTGTAACGTTTGTTGCCTGAGAAAAACTAAATCCATCTAACACTGGTATATTATATACTGCACTCTGTGAGTCTGTCAAATGAACTTTCGTGTCCCGACTAAAATAAAATGTATCAGCCATTTATTTCTCCTGATTGCTTTGAAAAGGGGTTGGCGAGACTTTTGCCTGCCTTACCGTTTTCATTAATATTGGACGGTGCATATCATTTCACCAATTCCAAAAGGTTCTAAAACTCCTTCGTCTGTATCAATGGAGTTTATCGTTGTTTGTACTGTTGATTGAGTGCCTCCTAAAGCATCTGTATAAGTAATTGGATTATTGGTTTCAATTACTGTTTCAACATCTTCAAGTAATTTTTCAAGTGCGGGTACTGCGTCATCTTCATTTACATAACAGCGAAATGTTAGAGTAAGAAAACGAAACTTAAAGTCTGCTCCTTCATATTCTCTTGTTTCACTACCAGCATTTACATGTACCGCAGGAAATTCTGTTATTTCATCCCAAAACTTAAGTCTTGGCTCTACACTTGCAACAGTCGTTTTATAATTACCTGTTCCATCAATTTGTTCTAATTTAGTTACAAAAGCATTTACTATGGCACTTCTTCGTGTTGTGTAATCTCTTTTTGCCATTATACTCTCCTAACTGTTATAAACTTTTTACCCATTATTTGTTGAGCAATTTCTCGTATTGTTCCTCCAATTATTCTACGAGGATCTCTATATTGATTTGCAAGAGGGCTTCCGCTACCTGGTTCAAAGACTTCATATGGATTTCTTTGATAAGTATAATCTATTTGTGTTCCGCCTCTTGGTCCAATTACAACATTCGTTACTTCTGCTGAATGTCTAAATCTTCCTGTTCTATTTACAAGCGCTGGTGCTTGCATTTTTGGAAGTATTCTTGAAGGAAGTTGTTGGTTTATAAGTTCTTTTAAAGCTATAGGATTATTTGTTCCTGCTTGAATTCCTTTTCTTGCGTAATGAACTTTTCCTTTTTTGCCTAAACTTCTTGATACTCTTTTTTCTGTTCTTCTTTTATTTGACCTTCCTTTAAAAGAAGAAGAAGTTTTTTTTCTACTATTCTTTTTCGGTAATCGTTTTTTAATAACTGATTTTTTTAAGGTTTTAGTTGCCTCTTCTAAAATAGTTATAGGCACTCCATCAGTTAATCTATCTTTTAAAGGTTTTGAAGTTTTAAGGGACTGATAATCCTCTAAACCGCTCAATCGTGTAAGTCCTTTTATTGCGGCATCCCTTGCCTTTTCCATTTCTATTTTTAAAATTTTTGCATCAAAAGACTGCTGTTCAGATTGATGCAAATTAGTTCCATATTCAATCTGAATTTCAATCTCATCCATAAGGCTGGGATTTTTTATATATTCTTCTAAAGTTCTTTTGCTAACCTTTAAACTTTTTCGTACTCCAAAGATATTATTTATTTTATTAATTTGTTCATCTATGTAAGTTTGTCCTTTTGCCGAAATACCAGACCCTACACCCTTTGCCCTTGCTGTTTTAATACCATCTAAAATTGCTAACATAGCTATAGTAGTATTTTCGCTTAGATCTCCGTGTAGTCCTAAACCAATTCCTTGAATGCTGCGAGCATCATAACTATTTCCAATTCGTGTTTTTTGAAAACCTGCATAGTATTTTTTATTTTTAGAGCTTCCCGCTTTGTCAAAATGCTTTGGTATTAACTCTAATAATTCATTTACTGCTTCTACTAGTAAATTATCCGTAACAATTACTCTAGATCTTTTTGTGTTTGCCCTTCTTTTTTGGTCGTATGCTCCTTTTATAAATCTTATTTTTGGAACAGTTTTTTTACTATCTGGTGCAATACTTACTCCTGCAGGAAAATAACGTTCAAATTCTTCCAAAATATTCTTTTCTGAATACACCTTATAAAAAGCATTACTTAGTTCCTTATCTACAGCTTTTTCTAAATCGCTATTTTTTTCAAATGGATTATTATTCTTTGTAATTCTACTTTTTAATACTGTAGCTGAAAATGCTGATTTTATTGTTGTTTTAGTTTTATCTAGTGGAAATGAATAATAATGTATATAAGTATTAGAGGCATGTTCCCTCATTTTTTCTATTTCATTTAATCTATTGTCAAATATATTAAATAATTGCTTTATAGCCACTAGATTATCACTCTATATAAATCAAGTACTCTCTTTATATGATCTGGAAAATCAGTATTATCTCTTACTCCAGATGTTCCTTGATTCTGTAGTGTTGCTCCAGCTATTGTTCTTCTTTCTTTAT
>Ga0255768_10002820_pt1 | contig 17409 bp, 17 predicted proteins | sample 071ome_33_FD_179983 | JGI IMG/M metagenome (GOLD analysis project Ga0255768, IMG submission 179983) | Coastal salt marsh microbial communities from the Groves Creek Marsh, Skidaway Island, Georgia - 071412AT metaG (version 2) | ecosystem: Environmental > Aquatic > Marine > Intertidal zone >...
CAGCGTGCGGTTTGCACGTCCATGTTAGCAATGCACCATTGGCAGATAATACACATGCGGCACGTTTCACTGGCGACAGCATTTTGCACAAAGAACGCACAGGACGGTATCTGAATGCACATGATGAGCCGTTTGATGCTGCTATCGTTAAGGACATCATGTTGCGCTATACAGAGCAGCAGAACGTCATTAATAGCATGTTGCCAGCGTCACGCCGCAATAACAGATATTGCTACACGCTATCACCAGAGCGTATTGCAGCAGCAGATACGATTAGCGGCTTGTCAGGCGCGACGCACGGCAAATTTTCGTCAATCAATCTAGAAACATGGTCACGCGGTACAATTGAATTTCGCCAGCACTCCGGCACGATTGACGCTGTGAAAATCTGGAATTGGTGCCATTTCCTTGTCAATCTTGTGAGTTGGACATGTGACCAGCGTATCGAGCACGGAAGCCGAGCAATTGTTACAGAAACGCCTGTATCACCATTTCGCGCCAATTCCCGTGTTGGCGTTCAATATGCCATGATGCGCGCGCTCGATGGTGCTACGACACGCGATATCATGAACGCGACAGGCTGTTCAGAGCAGCGCGTCCGCGCCGCAGTGTCAGAAATCCGCGCCAGAGTTGGCGACGCCGCTGTTGTCACACACACGCAACAGGCAAATGGTGGACGCTACGGTGACGGCACGGACCTGACACGATACGAAGTGTTGCAAACGTTTGAGACACAAACGGCAGGCGCAACACTAATGCCAGAAAACAGACGTGGCATGCCAAGTATATGGGCAGGCCTATCGGATGATCTATTCGAATTCTGGCAGGACCGGATAATATCGCTCCGATAAATCGGAGCACAGCCACGGACAGCCCCGCCTAGTGCGGGGTTTTTCTTTTTCCAAGGTACCCTAAGCAATCCGAACAATTGTTCTAGAAACGGGGGATATAGGGGCTGTGTCCCCCCCCTTTTTTGGTTTGTATCAGGCAACACTCTACACTAAGTTCCCCACCTACAGCCACTACAAAAACCTTTCCGGCCTTTCAGGTACCCTACGTCTTGACAAGGTACCCTAGACGGTCCCATAAAGTACCACATGCTAGTATAAGGAGAGAGCATATGCAGAGATGGGCGCGTGTTACGAACAAGGAAGATGGTTGTGATTTTTGGGTAAACGAGAGTCATGTTACTGTTCTCAAGGATTATGATTTTGGTGGTTGTATGATTGCCTTTTCGACTTCTGAAGACGACGTTGTTCGAGTTGAGCAAAGTTCTGATTATATTTTCACGGAATGGGACAACTGGCAGGCTATTCAAGAAGGCTCTGATTGATGCCGACATTTAGGTTGAGGTACTGTGATGTTTGTGAGTTTGACGGTCAGACTGCTGGGGAGGTTGTTCCTATTTTGCAATCTCGTCATGTTTTAGGCGGTGAGCCGGAGCCTAAGTTTTTGCGCAGGTTGGCGGCTGAGATGTGTGAGTGGAGTGGTGATCATTATTGCTTTACGGATCGTAATTTATTGGCGCGTAGCATGATTAGGAATGGAATGTTGGAGATTGTTGATTAAATTTAGTGTAGCTGTTAGGATGCCGAGTAAGTTCGTTTAGGAGAATTTATTGCATGCCTGCAGTTAAGACTGGATTTACTCCCCCGCCGATGCCCGGAATGCCTGCGCCTATGGCTCCTATGGGGGGAATGCCTCCGATGGGAGCGCCGATGGGTGGCATGCCTCCTGCGCCGCCAAATCCTTTTGCTCCGATGTCACCGATGCCTTTGGCGGGTATGCCGCCACCCCCTATGCCTATGCCACAAGGACAGCCTATGCCACAGACGGCACAGGGCCAGCAGATGATGGGATCGACTGCGGGTCGTCGTCGGAGGTTTGGCGATGCGTTGGAGGGTATGTTGGGCCGTAATCAGGGTATTGGAGCGGTTCCTCAGCAACTGCGTCCGCCAATGGCGATGCCGCCACAGATGATGCCACGGCAGCAGATGGTTGCGCCGGGTACGCCTATGATGCGGACACCGAGTCCACGGCCTATGGCGATGGGTGGTATTGTTCAGGGTTATGCGCCGGGTGGTGTTGTTCAGGCGTTGATGGACAATTATGGTTATAGTGAGTCAGAAGCGCAGGGGATGCTGGATAATATATCTTCTAGGGTTAGTAATCTTATAGATCCTGACATTGCGCAGTCTTATGCTGATAGTTTAGCGAATGTTCAGGCGGATATAGCTGCGAGGCAGGCGAATTTTATTCCGGATGCGGTTGCTAGTGGTGGTTTGAGTGAGGCTCAGGCTCAAGCTGTGATTGATGCGTCTAGAGCTAATATTGCGGCTAAGGTAGCTGAGTTAAAGGCTGCGAGTGCGAGTCCTTTTGTGGATGTTGTTTCTGAGGCGGGTGGTATAGATTATACGTCACCTGAAGTTATTGATGCGACTGGTGGTATATTTGGTGATGATCCTTATGCGACTCATTATGGTGTTACGCGTCCTGCGTATCTGGCTGCTTTGGCTGCGGCACGGGCTGAGTTAACTGCTCCACCGCCTGCCCCTGAAGTTATTTCAGAGCCTGCTCCGGCTCCAGCGCCACAGCCTGCTCCCGCGCCTCAACCTGTTCTTGAGCCTGCGCCTGCCCCAGAACCTGCGCCTGTTCCAGTTGCTCCGCCTGTGGAGTCTATTACTGGTGCTGAGGCTGGTCCGGGCAGTGTGGTAAGTGCGCCTGCGAATTTTGGCACTGGAGTTTATACGGCTACTCCAGTTGATCTGAGTGAGGTTAATCCGATTGATTACAGTCAGTTTACGGGTGATGTTGGTAATTTTGAGGGCACACCTGAGAGTTCTGCTTTATTTGGTCCTAAGATTAACATTCCTACGAGTGTATCGCAGTATGTGACTAATCCAGTTACGGGTGGTATAACGACGACACTTGGTTCTGAGATGGTTGCTACGAGTCCGATAGGTGCGATTAAGTTGCCTCCACGACCTGTTGAGCTTGATATTTTTGATTTCTTAAGTGCGCCGACATATGGGACGATGTATTCAGGCATTGCGCCTGTTGATACTGGTGATTCGAATTACAAGGATTTTAATAATCCTAACTTCAAATTACTTCAAATGGGGGGAGAGGTATCTGGCCCTTTCGACGGTAGTGTTCCTCGCAACACTATGATTGCTGATGAGCCTCACATGTTGGCTTATATTAATCAGGATGAAGAGTCTTTGTTGCGTAGCTTTGGTGGTTCTGGGATTTCTGGTCCCGGTGGTATTCCGAGTTATCCGCCTCGTGATTTGGGCGTTGGCGCGATTAACACTGGTAAGACGTACAGTGGGAGTGACAAGGTTGTTTCTGGTGGTTTTGACGCTGCGGCGGCGACTGCTGATGATGATGATGAGGATTACACGCCTACAAGTGCTGAATTAGCGGATCAGTTGGCTGCGGCGGGTAAAGATGACAAGCGGAGTGATGTGTCTGTAGTTGACTTTACGAAGACGGGCAGTGGTAGGGATTACACGTCTGCTGCGCAGGCTGACACGGATGTATCTGGCGCGGAGTTTGTTTCTGGTCCCACGATAGCTGATTTAACTGATGATGATGAATCTGGTGTTAATATTTTTCAGCCTACGTTGGCGACTGATGAAGTTTTATCTGCGCCTGTTGTTGATACTCCTGTTGTGTATTCGGATCGTCGTGGCAATCAATTTCCGACACAAGCAGAGGCGGATGCATCGGATCGTGCGTTTGCTGCTCAGTTGGCTTTGTATGGCTCTGGTCAAGAGGGTTTCCGCCGTTTTGCGGGGATTGCATCTGGTATGACTAGCGATCCTGAAGAGGATATTCGGTTAGCTGCGAAGGCTTACCCGAGTTATCTTGAGAATTTCAACGAAGGTCGTGAGATTAACATCTTTGACCCTGCGCCTTTTACTTACACCAACATTAGTGGCATTGGCGGTGATACTACAGGCGGTGGTTTAGGTATTACACCTGCGCCAGTTATTGATCCTGATGTTCAGACGGGTCAAGAAAGTGGCTTATTTCAGTCTGATGCTGATCGGCTTCTAGAAGGTGCGCCAATCATTAATTTGAATGCTTCTGTTTTGGGTGATGGTGAAGATTACACGCCTACATCTGCGCAGCTTGCGGCACAATTGGCTGCGCAAGGTTTGACAGATCAGCGTGTTAGCTCTGGATTTGATACTGGTCTTATGCAGACTGGTGTTGGCGATACTTACTTGCAAAACATTATAGATAGCGCAGATGAAGATGGAATTGCTACTACTTTTGTTAAGGGTAAGAGAACGAAAGTTGACGTAAATGATCCAGATCAGGTAGCGGCTCTTGCGGCGTCTCTTGATATAGGCAATCCGCTTGATTACTACGATGAAAAGACTCAATTCTTCAACGATCAACAAGCTGCGGCTGCGCTTGAAAGGGCTGGACGGCCTATTGTTTCGGCTGATCGTGATGATCCAAGGGGCGATCAGATTGTTTCGCCTACTGGTACGGGCATTGGCCTTCAGTCTGACCTACAGCGTGGATTGGGTGCTACGGGTCGCCAGACTTATTATGGCGGCAGTGGTCCTCGTGATGATCGTGATATGTATCAAGTTCCAGCAGAATCTGTTATTTCTCAGACTATTAAGGGATTTGAGAGTCGCACAGAAACCCCTTATTATGATGTAAATGCATACCGTGCGGGTTTTGGTAGTGATACAAAAACTGATCCTATCACTGGTAAGGTTACTAAGATTACTGAAGGAACGACTGTTTCAAAAGAGGAAGCAGAAGCTGATTTGAATCGTCGTTTGACGACAGAGTTTATACCTAGTGTTGTTAATACGATTGGCGCGGATACGTTCTACAGCATGAATCCGCAGCAACAGGCAGCATTAACGTCTATTGCCTACAACTATGGTAAACTTCCAAATCGTGTTGCCTCTGTGGTTAATAACGTTGATTCGTCTACGCCAGAGGGGCAAAAAGCGATTTCAGATGCGATTCGCTCTTTAGAGGGTGATAATGATGGCGTAAATCGTAATCGTAGAAATTCTGAAGCTGATTTGTTCTTGGGTCAAGGTAAAGTTCCTGAGACATCGGTTGTAACGAAGTCTGATACTGGCGTTACTCCAAAAGAAATTAAATCCCAGATTAGCGGCGATGCGGAGCCGACTGGTTTAGAGGCATTTTTCTATGACGTTATTGGTAATTTGGGCTTTGGTCTTGGTAAAGGTCTTGCTGATGAGTTGCGCAATACAAGTAAGGAAAATCGTCAGGCGATTATTAATCAGCATGTGTATGCGTTACAGAATGGCGCAACACCGAAGACTGATGAAGAAGGTAACTATGTTGGGTTTGACATAAGCACTATGGATACTTTTGGTGATAAGGTTCTTGCGGCTGAAGATATTACTCAATTCTTGCCCTATGGGGCTGAAGATGCCGATGGTGACGGTGTTCCAGATTATGAGCGTTTTGGTCAAGTTTTTGATGCTCAATCTGTTGCGGCGGGTGCGGACCCATATGGCATGTCAACTGAACAAGGATTTATTACCTCAGACGGTAAAGAGTTCTTTGTTGATGCATCTGGCAAGGTTGTAGAAGTTACAGACGGCAATGTTCCCTACGAAGTTGGTGGCGGTCAAAGCGTTGCTGAGGCTCTTGGGTTAACTGAGGTTGAAGACGATGATGATTCTGGAACGGCAAAGAACTACACGATGGGTCCAGATGGTACGATAGTCTGTAACGATGAGGGTTATGTTTACAACTCTGAAACAGACATGTGTGAGCCACCTGCTGAAGAAAAGAAGTCTGATACGGTTTCATCTCCGATTACAACTGCGATTACGCCTCGTAGCTTTGATGATGTTCTGAAAAGTGTTGTTGTTCCTGCTCCGCGTATTGCTCCGATTTCTGCAAATATTCGTCCGATGCAGGGTGGCGGCATGGCAGGCTTGAACCGTGCAGCGGACAATTTTTTAAAAGCTCTTGCGGGGTAGTTTTATGAATCCTTATCAGCAAATGGCGTCTACTATGTCACAGGCTGGCATTGGGAGTGTTGGCGGTAAGCCTATGACTTCTGGGGCGCAAAGAATTCAGGATATGTTTAGGGAGTCTCGAAGAGATCGTAATAAAAAAGCCAAAAGTTTACCTGATTATGCACCTCCTACTGTTTCTTCATCTGAAGAAATGTCTCAGGGGATTGCTGGAGCCTTAGACCCCTTAACTGCATATGGTAGTAGGATCAGTGATCCTAGAGTATTTTTAGAAGATCCTATACTTCAAGAAACTGGTGGTCCCAGATTTTCACAGATAACTGGGCAGATATATACGTCTGAACCTATGAGTTCTGCTGTTGATGGTTTAATTGACGCTCACGAGTATCGTCACTTAGCCTTAAATGAACTTCGTAATGTTATGGGGCAAAGAAATCCTGCTGAAAATATTTATAAATATGGTCAGCCTATGATGGATGCTGTTAATAGTGCTTTAAATTTTAGTGGTTCTTCAAGTCAATACCTGAAGGAACCGATATTAGAAGAAAGGTTTGTGGAACTTTTTGACCCTGTTGCTTTAGATGAAGGTCCATATGGAAAAAGTCATTTAAGTAGCACTCAAGACGCTTTTAATTTTCTTGCAATGATTAGTGAGGACGCTGGCGCTTCTCAACTTCAAAGCCCAGAATTGCGCAATGCAGTTCAAGATGTTTTTGCTGGCAGAATGTCAATGGATGATTTTTTAAGTCTTCCACAAGTTCAAGAAGTTGGTGAAATTATTGATGAAAATACGAGTAATTTTGGACAACAATATTTAGAGACTATTAATGACCCAAGGCAGATAATGCCAGTTATGCAAAATTTGGGTACTTTTCTTAATAGACTTCCTGCGCCTCGTGCTGCGACTGGAGAAATCAGACCGGAATTTAGTAATGCGGAGCGTCTTTTAAATTATTACAAAAGTCAGACTGGAGAAGGGTACTCTTCGCAAAGAAATCCGTACAAGTCTGAAGAAGAAAAAGAGCGTGTAGGTCAAATGCTTTTTAATATGAAGGACCGATTGGGATTTGAAATTGGTAGGCATAAAGTTAATCCTAAACAATTTGAAGAACTTATGTTTCCCAAAGCGACAGACAACGATCTTTTGAAGGGCATAGGGTCTTTAAATTCACGTAGCATGCAAGTGAGAGAAACGCCGCTAGACATTCAAGGCACTATAGATTTTTTAAACAGAAAAAGATTTTTTGAAATAAAGGATTCTCTTTCTAAACGCTTTGAAGGTTCGCAATTAGAATATCTTTTGGACAAGCAGGCCAAGGAATTAAACATTGAACGACCTGACAAATGATTTTTCTAAATATCTTACGGATGAGGAGTTAGCCAAAGTCGCTCCCATGTTGGAGCGGCTTAAAACGTTAGACGATAGATCTGAAAAGCACGATAATTTTATGAGTTTTGTGAAGCATGTTTGGCCTCAGTTTATTGAGGGCAGGCATCACAAGATTTACGCTCAAAAGCTGCAAGATGTGGCGGATGGTAAGTTAAAGCGGTTGATTGTAAACATGCCGCCGCGTCATACGAAATCTGAGTTTGCGAGTTATTTGTTTCCCACTTGGTTGATGGGTAGAAGGCCCGACTTGAAGATTATTCAGGCAACTCACACGGCTGAGTTGGCTGTTGGCTTTGGTCGGAAGGTTAAGAACTTAATTGATAGCGAGGAGTTTCGAGATGTCTTCCCTAATGTCAGTCTTGCGTCGGACGCTAAAGCGAGTGGTCGATGGAGTACGAACGGTGGCGGCGAGTATTATGCGGTGGGTGTCGGTGGCGCTCTCGCGGGGCGCGGCGCTGACCTTGCGATTATCGACGATCCTGTCTCCGAACAAGACGCGCTGAGTGTTACTGCGTTAGATAATATCTACGAGTGGTACACCTCTGGGCCACGGCAGCGTTTACAGCCGGGTGGTGCGATTATTATTGTGATGACCCGTTGGTCGATTCGTGATCTGACGGCAAAGGTTTTGCAGAAGCAGAGCGAGAAGGGTGCTGATAAGTGGGAAATTGTAGAATTTCCTGCAATTATGCCTAAAGGTGGCCCACTCTGGCCTGAATTTTGGTCTTTAAAGGAGCTTGAAGGCGTTAAAGCCTCTATTCCTGTGGCTAAATGGAATGCCCAGTATATGCAGAATCCGACTGCAGAAGAGGGCGCTATTGTTAAGAGAGAGTGGTGGAATTTATGGGAGAAGGATGATCCTCCGCCATGTAGCTACATCATTCAGTCTTATGATACTGCGTTTAGTAAGAGTGATAGGGCTGACTACTCTGCGATAACGACTTGGGGTATTTTTCACCATGAGGAGACAGGTGAGGATCATATTATTTTGCTTGATGCTGTTAGGGGCCGGTGGGAGTTTCCTGAGTTAAAGCAGGCTGCACATGATTTATGGCAAGAGTTTGATCCAGACATGATATTGATTGAACAGAAGGGTTCTGGGATGCCGTTGACGCAAGAGTTAAGGCGTATGGGTATTCCTGTAACGCCGTTTACTCCGGGTCGTGGTGCGGATAAGTTTACGCGGATGCATGCGTGTGCGCCTGTATTTGAAAGTGGCATGGTGTGGGCACCTGAAACTAATTTTGCTGATGAAGTTATGGAAGAGTGTGCATCTTTTCCGAATGGTGAACATGATGACTTGGCGGATTCGATGACACAGGCTATACTGCGTTTTAGGCAAGGTGGTTTTATCACCACTCCAACCGACTATGACGATGACGATGAGTTTCGTTTTCGTCGTAAGAGAGAGTATTACTGATGCATTGTAACACAGGAACCAAAAAAATGATGTATGGCGGTAAAGTTAAAAAGATGAAAGAAGGTGGGCTGACTGGAAAGCAGTATAAGCTTGATAAAAACAAAGACGGTAAAATCTCTGGTGAAGACTTCAAAATGATGGAGTATGGCGGAGAAGTAAAAGGCATGAAGTACGGCGGCAAAGTTGGAAACTGCCGTGGCGGTGGTGCCGCTGTATCAGGTACTAAATTTACAGGATGTAAATAATGGCTAAAATCGTTATCAACATTGATATGGATGAACTTAGGTCTGGTATCAACCAAGTTGTTGATGACGATATGTATGAGGGGGAAGAGGAGTTTGTTTGCCCTCTTTCGACTCAAGACGCAGATTTAAACGACAAAAATCGTGAGCATGCCATACAGGAGTATGCTTACGGTCACTCTGTAAAAAACTGGGAAAAGAAAAAACAAATTTGCGGAACATGTGAATATTACAACATTCGTTCTAGTATGCTTGATTGCATTGAGAATGGCATTGGAATGGATGAGGGTGATGAGGTTGGGTATTGCACCAAACTGGATTTCACCTGCATGGCTGAAAATGTCTGTAATGCTTGGGAAAAAGGTGGTCCTATGACGGACTTTGATGATATTGATGAGATGGAGCCTTTAGAGGGCGGATCGAAGGATATCTTTTAATGAAGTTGGGGCGAGGGATATCCGATGGGACTCCTCCCTGCCCATTGGTGCAGACGCTTCCGTTGCGTAACTGCTCTGTGATGGTTGAGCGCCCTTCGCTCCAACACTTGAAAAGGAAATAAAATGGCTATTGAACGCGATGTAGGCCCGGGTGGAATGATGAACGGTCAAATGCCAATTCAGGGTGAGGACGTTTTAGTAGAGCAGTTGGGTCAATCTCCGGGTGTTTATGAGTTTGATGACGGATCTGCCATTGTTGGTGAATACACCGAAATGGAAGAAACTCAAGCTATTGAGTTTAATTCTAATTTGGCAGAATTTATGGATGATAGTGATCTTGGTCAAATTTCATCTACATTGACTGGCGATATTGAAGATGATTTTTCATCTCGCCAAGATTGGGAAGATACTTACAAAAAAGGTCTAGAGTTTTTAGGCATGAAATATGAAGAGCGTGTTGAGCCATTTGAGGGTTCATCTGGCGTTATTCACCCATTGCTTGCTGAGAGTGTAACGCAGTTTCAAGCGCAAGCATATCGTGAGATGTTGCCTGCAAGTGGACCTATTAGGACGCAAGTTATTGGTGCGCAGACTGAAATGCTGACAAAGCAGGCGGAGCGCGTCAAAGACTATATGAACTATATGATTACTTACGAAATGGAAGAGTATGATCCTGAAATGGATCAAATGCTATTCTATCTTCCGGTTATTGGTTCTACGTTTAAGAAAGTTTACTTTGATCCGCTTAAAGGTCGTGCTGTAAGCCAGTTTGTTCATGCTGAAGATTTAGTTGTGCCATATGGCGTTACTGATTTGGCATCAAGTCCACGTATTACGCATGTTATTAAGATGGATTCGAATGAAGTTCGTAAGTTGCAGCTTGCGGGTTTCTACCGTGACGTTGATTTACCTGCGAATGGTGAATCCGGCGAAGATATGAATGAAGTTCAAGAAACAATTAATGAACTTCAAGGCGTACATCCCAGCAATGCGTCTGTAGAGTTAACTTTATACGAAATTCATACAGATTTAGATTTGCCCGGATTTGAAGATATGGACAGGGAAGGTCAACCTAGTGGCTTGAAGCTTCCTTATATCGTGACGCTCATTGAGGATACGGGTCAAATCCTTTCAATTCGTCGTAACTATGAAGAAACAGACTCTATGATGAAGCGAAAGCAATATTTCGTTCATTATAAGTTTTTACCGGGCCTTGGTTTTTACGGCTTTGGCTTGACGCACATGATCGGTGGGCTGGCACAAGCTTCTACGTCCATTCTGCGCCAACTCATTGATGCGGGTACGCTCTCCAACTTGCCTGCGGGTTTCAAGGCTCGTGGAGCGCGTATCCGCGATGAAGAAAGTGCCATTCAGCCGGGTGAGTTCCGCGACATAGATGTTGCAGGAACGGATATCAGAAGCTCTTTGATGCCTCTTCCCTTCAAAGAGCCTTCTGGTACCCTTTACAATCTTCTAGGCACTCTTGTGGACGCAGGACGCCGCTTTGCGGCTATGGCTGACATGAAGATTGGTGAGATGGGCGGAGAAACGCCTGTTGGCACCACAATGGCGATTATGGAGCGTGGCACTAAGGTAATGTCTGCGATTCATAAGCGCATGCATTATTCTCAAAAAATCGAGTTTAAACTTCTGGCGAAAGTGTTTTCTGAAACAATTCAGATGTATCCTTATATGCCGTCCACAGAGTTTGGACCCGAAGTTTTTGCGCAAGATTTTGATGCACGAGTTGATGTACTTCCTGTTAGTGACCCCAACATCTTCTCTATGGCCCAGCGCATTGCTCTTGCGCAAACCCAATTGCAACTTGTTCAATCTAATCCACAAATTCACGGTGGGCCTCAAGGATTGTACCAAGCGTATCGCAAAATGTATGAAGCCCTTGGCGTTAATAACATTGATGCGATCTTGCCCCCACCACCACAGCCGATGCCTATGAATGCCGCAATGGAAAACAAAATTGCATTAACTGGTGGAATGCCGCAAGCATTTCCACAGCAAGACCATAAGGCACATATTGAAACGCACTTAGCAATTATGTCTACGCCTGTTGTTCAAATGAATCCACAGGCTATGGCAACGCTTCAAGGGCATATTCAAGAACATATTGGTATGCTGGCAGAGGCGCAAGCACAGCAGATCGTTATGGAGCAAGCGGGACCGGAGGTTCAGCAAAATCCAGAGGCTATGCAGATGCTACAGCCTGCGATAGAGCGTCAAGCAGCTATGCTGATTGCAGACCTTACAGAAGAATTTACGCAATCTGTTGAGCCAATGCCACAGGGTGAAGATCCGCTCGTTACGATTAGGCAGCAAGAACTACAACTAAAAGCAGCAGACATGCAGCGTAAGTCTTCAGAGTTTGATGCAAAACAAGAGCTTGAGCGTGAGCGCGAAATGATGGATGCGCGATTGGCTGAAGAACGTCTAAGGCTGCAACAGGATGCTTTAGAAGACAAAACACGAGTCGCAGAAGATAGAATCCAAACCCAACGTGATATTGCGGCTCTTAACGCAAGAATGAAGGGAAATAGACAATGACCAGTAGTTTACGCGCCAAAATGGTGCAAGTCATAAAGGAGGAGAAAATTGCCTCTCGTAAAAGGGAAGAGTCAGCAAACGATAAGCTCCAACATCAGCAAGCTAGTGTCGGAGGGGTATCCGCAAAAGCAAGCAGTAGCGATAGCACTGGCGGAGTCGAGAAAGTCAGGGCGCGGACGGCGAAAGGCCACTTCGTCAAAGACGACCCCAACACCCCAGAAAACGAAGCGTGGGTCGAAAAGCCCCAAAAAGCCCCTGCAAAGAAAAAAGCTCCAGCCAAAAAGAAAGCCAGTAAAAAAAGCTGACGGTGGGGTGATTAGCAGGTTTAGCAGAATCGCTAGACCCCAGAGATTTGAGGGTATTTTCTAAACCTGTGGGATAAATACTTGTGTTTTCCGATAGATCGTATAAAGTTCTAGTGGGAGACACACATGGACGCACTACATCTAGCTGAATACCTCTACAATAAGTTACGTCAACGACGTGAAGACATACAGGTGTCTTTGGGTACGGGTAATATTGGCTCTTTTGAGGAGTACAGGTTTGCCGTTGGGCAAATTAAAGGCTTGACGTTCATGGAAGATGAAATCCGATCAGCAATGAAATCTATTGAGTATGCAGATGACTAAAAAACTATACGTGCCAGAGCATGTGGCACGAAAAGCAAATAAACCAGCAGGTATGGAAGATCTTCCAAAGCCTGTAAAAACAGCTTTTGGAAAAGATGCACCTGAAAGCAAAAATGAAAATGACCCATCGCAAATGGAAACTTCGGCATTAGAGCGATTACCGCAGCCTACTGGGTATAGAATGCTTATTATACCATATTATCCAAGTGAAAAAACTAAGGGCGGTGTATATGTTCCAGACGCGGTTCGTGATCGTGAGGCGTTTGCCACAGTCGCGGCGTATGTTGTTAAACTAGGGCCAGACGCATACCAAGACTCCCAAAAATTCCCAACAGGACCGTGGTGTTCTGAAAAAGATTGGGTTCTTATAGGACGTTATGCTGGAAATAGGTTTAAAGTGGAAGGACTTGAGGTTCGTATTATAAATGACGATAATATTATAGCCACGATCCTTGACCCGAAAGACATTTCATATGTATAGTGCAAACAAAGGAGACAGGTTTCATGCAGGCTGAAGCTGAAGATCAAGAATTTGAAGAAACAACATCTGTAGAGTTTGATGATGACTCTGATGAGTTTTCTGGTTCTGAAGCGTATATCGGTAATGCTGTAGACGTTACCGATGAGGTTAAAGAAACCCGAACAAATGTTCGTGATGATTACGACGATGATGAAGAACTAGACGAATATAGTGAAAATGTTCAGCGCCGTATTCGAAAATTAACTGCGCAACGCAGACAGGCAGAAGAAGAAGCTGCAGCCGCAGTTCAGTACATTCAGCAGGTTCAAGCGCAAAATGAAGAATATAAAAATCGTTTATCGACTGTTAACACTGGTTATATGTCTGAATATGAGGGCCGTATTTCTTCTCAAGAGGCTCAAGCAAAACGTGCTTTAGCAGAAGCATATGAAGCTGGGGATTATGATAAAGTAGCAGATGCTCAACAGGCAATTTCTCAAATTGCTATTGAAAAAGAACGCATTCGCGTTCAAAAGCAAAGATCTCAAGCTGCAGCACAGCAAGCGCAAGCACAAGCGCAAGCACAAATGAGACAACAACAGCAGCCAAGGCCGCAACCACAGCAACAAGATCCTAAATTGGCTAATTGGTTAAAAAAGAACAAATGGTTTCAAGAAGATAAAATTATGCAAAGTGCGGCTCGTGCTATTCACGAAACGCTCGTTGCGGAAGAGGGTTATGATCCGACTTCAGACGAATATTATGCGGAGATTGATAAGCGTATGCGCAAAGAAATGCCTCATAAGTTTCAGGGTGACAAGAAAAGCGTCCAGTCTGTCACACCTGCAGGGAGCGGAAATCGTTCCTTAAAAAGCGGACGGAAAAAGCAAGTGGAGCTTAATGCTGGTCAAGTGCGCTTGGCTAAAAGATTAGGTGTTCCCTTGGATAAATACGCTGCTCAAGTAGCTAAACTTGAAAATCGGAGAGACTAACATGGCTGACCGTACTTCACGCGAAACACAAACGCGGGAGCGCCAAGAGCGCAGAGTTTGGAGACCCGGCACGGCCTTGGAAGCACCGGAACCCCCTTTGGGGTACAAACATCGCTGGATTCGTGAATCTGTGATGGAATTTGACGACAAAACTAACGTCCATAAGCGGCGGCAAGAAGGATATGATCTCGTTCGTGCAGAGGAATATCCAGATTATGCAGGTCCAGTTGTTGACGAGGGGCGAAACGCAGGCATCATTGGTGTTGGCGGTCTAGTACTTGCTCGAATCCCCGTCGAGTTGGCAGAACAACGCAATCAGCACTACCAAGGGGTTACTAATAACCAAATGGAAGCTGTTGATCGTGATTGGATGCGCGAAAATAACCCCGCGATGCCTAAATTGGCACCGCAACGCAAAACAACTGTGAGTTTCGGCTCACGACCTAAACCTGATGGAGAATAAGGATGGCGAATATAGACGCACCTTTTGGCCTTCGTCCGTCACGTACAAGTATTAGTTCTCAACAACAGAACCGTTATCGCATTGCTTCAGGCTACGCGACTGCTATTTACCAAGGCGACCTAGTTTCAATGGTAACTGGTGGTGGCATTGAGCGTGTTGCTGCTGGTGGTTCAGGGCTGATTCTTGGCGTGTTTAATGGCTGTAACTATACAGACCCGACGACAGGCAAACCAACTTGGTCAAACTACTATCCCGGTAGTGTGGCTGCAGCGGACATCATTGCAGACGTAATTGATGATCCAAATGCAACATTCGAAGTTCAAGCAGACGCTGCATTCCCTGTAGCTGATCTTGCGGGTAATTTCGACATCGTTGACAATTCACCTGTAGGTGACACCACTTCTGGTGGTTCTCGCATGGAATTGGACGTAACAACTGGCGCAACAACAGCAACATTGCCGTTGAAAGCCATTGATATTTCTCAAGATCCTGAGAACAGCGATGTTTCGTCGGCAAACACTAACGTGATTGTCAAAATTAACAACCACCTGTTCAGTGCTGGCACTGCAGGTCTGGCGTAAGGAGAGGAGTGACTCATGGCAATTTCACGTTCACAACTCGTTAAAGAACTAGAGCCGGGCCTTAATGCTTTGTTCGGTATTGAGTATGACCGCTATGAAAATCAGCATGCGGAAATCTACGACACGGAATCTTCTGACCGTGCATTCGAAGAAGAGGTTATGCTGGTCGGATTCGGAAATGCTCCGACTAAAAACGAAGGATCTGGTGTCCAGTTTGACAATGCAAATGAAGCATATACTGCTCGTTATACACACGAAACAGTTGCGCTTGCATTCGCACTAACCGAAGAAGCTGTCGAAGACAACTTGTATGACCGCCTTGGCGCACGTTATACAAGAGCGTTGGCTCGTTCGATGGCGCACACAAAGCAGGTCAAAGCCGCAGCTACATTGAACAATGCGTTCAATTCAAGCTTCACAGGCGGTGACGGTAAAGAGCTTTGTGCAACCGACCACCCATTGGCTGGCGGCGGCACATTCCGCAATGAACCGTCAACTGCTGCGGACCTCAACGAAACATCACTTGAGAATGCTCTTATTGACATCTCAACATTCGTTGACGAACGCAACATGATCATTGCTCTGCGCGGCACTAAAATGATTATTCCACCACAATTGCAATTCGTTGCAGATCGTTTGTTGGAATCAACTCTACGTGTCGGCACGGCAGACAATGATATCAACGCAATCCGTAACATGGGTATGCTTCCAGAGGGTTACACTGTTAACCACTTCTTGACCGACCCAGATGCGTTCTTCATTAAGACTGACGCACCTAACGGCTTCAAGCATTTTGAGCGTTCACCAATGCGCACAAACATGGAAGCGGATTTTGACACAGGAAACATGCGCTTTAAGGCGCGTGAGCGTTACAGCTTTGGGTTTTCTGACCCACGTTGTGTTTTCGGTTCTCCGGGCGCGTAAATTGTGTTATAATAGGTAAAGACATGTTCATGTCTTTGGCTCCATACTTTAGAGGCGGCTTTTAGTCGCCTCTTTCTTTTTGAGCTATTTGTGTTATTGTTAGTTTATCCCTGACAGTCGCATGGTGCGGCTGACACTAGCCACGACAGGAGATAGATATGGCTACTACAACTTTTTCAGGTCCAATTAAGGCCGGAACCATCAAGGATACTACAGGAACTACTGTAGGTTCTGATAAAGCAAACGTTGGTTTTGTAAAAATGGCGCAAACAGCGTCTTGGACACAATCTACTACTGCTGCTGATACAGGTATTGTAATTCCTGCAAATAGTCAGATCACAGAAATTATCATTTACATCACAACGGCAACGGCTGCAGCAAACATCAGTATGGGAACGTCTTCAACGTCTACTGAATTATTTACTGCACTAGCAGCAGGAACTGCTGCAAACGTGATTCATCATGGGTCTGACGGTACAATTACAGACGCTGACACTTGGGCAGACATTGGAACCTCTGATCTTCCAATCTTTATAGATTTTTCAGCAGGTTCATCTGGTGCAGGTTATGTGACGGTTGAGTATATCCAAGGCATTAACAACGCCTAAAAGGAGATAACTCATGGCTGGTCCAGTAAAGGCATATAATTGGGCGCAGGGAACTTCTGCGGCTGTTCTTGGTCCTGCCCGTTCACGCATTCGTCAAATTGTAATTTATGCAGCCGCAGCGGGTGCGTTTACAATTAAAGATGGAAGTGGTTCGGGCGAAACACTAATTACGCAAACATTTCCTACAGGAATGCATCATTTAAATATTCCAGATGATGGTATTCTTGCGACAAGTGGTGCGTACATCAGTGCTTTCACAGGAGCATCGAACGAACTGACAATCTTTTTGTCATAAGGAGTCAAAATGGCGAATTATCGTTCCATAACGCAAGTTGGAACATCTGAGCCATTTGAGCTACAGGTGGCCCGTGGTCAAATCACGGGTCATAAAACTGTGTTTAAGTTTGGTTATAACAACGATATTAAAACCGCAAAAGAAACCATCTGGGAACAAGGTGGTTTGTATTCCTACCCCCCATCAGCCACGATAATGACTATATCAAGCAGTTCAGCTAACGACACTGCCGCAGGTACTGGTGCAAGAACGGTTGAAATTTTTGGCCTAGATGGTGACTACAACGAAGTAAACGAAGTTGTCACATTAAACGGACAAACGCCTGTTAATACTACCAAATCGTACTTTCGGATAAATCGTGGCATTGTTCGCAGCGCGGGTAGTGGTGGCGCAAATGCTGGCACAATTTACGCAGG
>Ga0255768_10002823_pt1 | contig 17397 bp, 13 predicted proteins | sample 071ome_33_FD_179983 | JGI IMG/M metagenome (GOLD analysis project Ga0255768, IMG submission 179983) | Coastal salt marsh microbial communities from the Groves Creek Marsh, Skidaway Island, Georgia - 071412AT metaG (version 2) | ecosystem: Environmental > Aquatic > Marine > Intertidal zone >...
CACCTGAAAGGGTCAAAGCCCCAGTCATTGTTCCACCTGCGAGGGCAAGCTTCTTATCAAGCTCTACTTTTGTTTTTTGACCCAATTGGGTAAGCAAACTAGACATAATATATATACTTTCTGTTGTGGGTTAGTTGTGTTAATAAATGTATTAGCGGAGCTTATATCTGTCAAGATACCTCGGTGATTAAAATAGCTCCAGCCTCAGTAGTTAAGCTGTCTCCGTCTTCTGCAAGTATATGAGTAGCAGTAGGTACCGCACCTCCAAGCTCTACAATTTTCCACTCAGTTCCATCGTCAACAGCTATACAAGGACCACCACTACCATCTCCATCACTGACATATATGATACGTCCTGATGTACCTGCTTCTGGTAAACTGTCAGCTAAGTATGATCCAATTTGTAGAGATTGTGATATATTTACCGATCCACTAATCAAACCTCCAGTCTTATCAAACTTGTTATCAAGCTTGGCTTTAATCTTCTGACCGAGTTGTGTAAGTAGACTGCTCATCCCTTGGTGTTATAACTGTAATTACGGAGCGGTCAAGGCATCAAGGAAGTCTTGGTAATCACCTACCTCCTCTTCACGAGCATCTAAGAAGTACGGCAAAGAGTTCCAAGCAGTCGTTCCATCTCCAATTTTAATCCTGTTCCTAGCTGAGTCCAATTCGATTCCCAGCTCTCCTTCAAGTAATATTGGGTTCTCAGTCGTCCACTCGCTAGAAGTTCCTCTACGTAATTGTATGCGTTTTGTAAAACTAGGCATCAGGTGATCCTCCGTCAAAAGTATCTATATCTGCTTCCACTACTGCTCCTCCACCGTCTATAGTAACAAAGAATGGATCACTCTCAAGAGTAGTTACTTTACCTTCCAACTCTACTGCTTTCTCTTCATTCTCTTTTACTTGAGCAGCAGATGCAGCAGCAACCGTTCGTTGTTGAAACGATAAAGGATGAGGACGAGCTATAGGACGTCTAGGCATTGGTTAACACTTCCAACGACGAAGAGCTAAAGCTTTACGAGTAGGACGACCTTTACTGTCTTTCATCGGTCCCTTGACACCAGACATACGAGCACAGAAGGAACGTTTACGTGGACCACCTCCGGGCTGTGGGGCTTTCAACTTAGAACCAGTAGCTCTATTGTACTTCCGTCTACCTTTAGCAGTGAGTCCGCCTTTCTTGCTTTTCTCACCTCTGCCTATGGACAACGATACGCTCACTTCTTCTTAGGGAACCCACGCTTCATATTAGCGTAAGCTTTTGGCGTAATAGTAGACTTCTTCTTGCTACGGCTAATCCCCAGCTTCTTTCTTCTGTTAATGTTTGCGTATAATCCTTTTGGCATATCTACCTCTTCATTAGCAGCTCCATCATACGATCAAGCTTAGTGTTTATCTCTTTAATATTTGTTTCAAGACCACCCATACGGTTCTCAACAGCCGTGTCTCGTTCCCTTTGTGCAGCCAGTTCTACCTCTATCTTAGTCAAACGTTTCTCATCACTCTCCAACCGATCTGTCAGCTTTTTAATCATCCAACCAATAACACCTAATATAATAGCAAGGGCAGAGTCGAGAAAGTGGGAGATGGATTCGGTCATTTTATTAATTTACTTGCACCCAATCAGAGTTACTATCAAAAGCTTTAGATATATAAATATTACTTGTTGCTGAATCTATATAAATCTGACCTCTATTAGCAGCTGTTGTGATTGCGGTTCCAGTTCCAGTACCTACTCCTGTTGCCGTAAATACCGTACCTAAATTGTTATCCGCAGACCCTATTGTTGTAAAATCAGTAGTGCCTACGCTTAAAATGTGATACCTCAATCCCACAATGAAACTTCCAGCTGTTGTAGCTACAGTAGGATTACCGCTTTCGTAATATAATTGTTGTCGCTCAATGCTACTTCCCCGATTAACAATGTTATCGTGTATAAAGGTAGTCTCGTCGCTTAAAGAACCTGAAGTATTATCCACAAGCATATTATCAATTATACGACACCTCGTAGTTCCTGATGTAATGTTTTCAAAAAGACCCCATCTAGCGTTATCAGTCGAAATATTATTTTTAACCAATAAGCTGTCATTAGTGCTAGCAGATAAATAGATACCATCTTGCGGGAAATTTTTAACGAAATTAGAAAGTATTAATCCACCTGAATTTGCGTCACTAAAACTAATGCCGTTACCGTACTGACTACTGGCGTATGTACCCGCTCCTTTTGCGTAATTGTCAGAAATAGAAATATTACCACAATCTCCTATCCAAATTCCTGTATTGAAGTCAATGATACGGTTATTGTTTATTTTAAAACCTTCTCCGAAGTATTGTTTATCGTCACCAAGGGCTTTGATTCCTACTCTAATAGCGGTATCGGAAACGTCGTAACATTCAACGATATTATTAGAAACGGATACGCCTGTCATTGAATCAGTCGCACTAAATCCTTGAGTGCTTTTAAACGCCGCCCAACCTGAACCACTAATAAAAATACCTACAGATTGAGATTTAACTACATTTCCATCGCAAGTAGTCTCAGATGTGCTTTCGTCTAATTGAATCCCTATAGGATTACTTCCTGCTAAATTACCAGAACTGTCTAGTGTGTTCCCTGTTATTGTGTTGTTTTTCCCCCTAACCTTAAGACACGCATTTGAAACATTTTTAACAACATTATTAGCTATTACTTGAAAGCTTCCGGAAGCGATATAAATACCGTGTTCTGTCATATTTTCTACGTAGTTTGACTCGTAGATGTTATGAGAAACATTTTCAAAGAAGTTGGTAGAACTTGCTGTACCCGTACCGTCATCGTTTAAAAAACATGAAACTCCAACAGTTAGGTTCTTAAATTTATTATTTAGTATCTTGTTGTATCGCCCTCCTCCAATGCGTACTCCCATTCGTCCTCTGTCGCCAATGCTTAAAGTTTGGGTAGCGTTTTCAAAGGTACAATTCTGTACGATATTATTATCTGCTAAATAGAAAGAAGCACCACCGTCCCATCCCATGTAAATACCGAAATGATCTAACTCGTAGAACCCACAATTGATGATTTTATTGTTATCCTTTTTTATTTCGACACAAGATTTATTGCTATAAGCCGCATCTCCACCAGAGAAGTTTGTTGCTTCTCCGTAAAAGTCTATACCTTCAACCGTAACATCTGAATCAATAGAAAATAAAAAGTGAGCGTTTGATGTGTGATGCTTAATAGATACATTATCACCTTTAACGATTATATTATTTAAATCTATTTCAGCGTTTATTTTATAAGTACCTGACGGAAAATATAACACACCTCCCGCAGCATTTGTCACGGCTGATGTTATATCATCTTTAGCGTTATAAGTTGTAGTGCCGTCCGCAATAGCTGTGTGTTCACTAGACGGTATATAGTCCAACACGTTCACAACCTCAGCAAACCGATCAGCAAGACTCCTAGCCGTCGTTGATCCTGTAGCTATGGGTGAGTTTAAATCGTTAGTCCAGTTAGCTAGAGACTTAGTAATACTAGTACCTAACGCTGTGACATCGTACCCACCTAGCGATACAATAGCAGGACTACCGCCAAGAGCTATAGCTGCATCTACTGTTTGATCGGTGTACGCTTTATTAGCAGCGTCAGTAGCATCTGTAGGAGTACCAAGGTTTATTATCTTGTTACCTTCAGCGTCGTAGTTTGGCAGTCCTTTCTTTGTAAGTTGTTCTCCTCCTTGACCTTCTGACGCTTCCTGAGATACGAATAGGTTATGTTTGTACGACTCGTCAAGTTCGCTCTCTGTAAGCACAGAACCATTAACAAAGTCTACAAGCGGGGAGAAATCACCACGACTATCACGATATATCTTAATGGCAGAACCTGCAACAGGAGCCGTGTTAAAACGAATCTTAGTGGGAGTAGGTGATGTTACGATAGTGTAGTTAGTAACTAAAGTACCGTTTACCTTGACCTTGACATGTTCGTCTCTGAGGTATTCAAAAGAAAAGTTGTAGTCAGTCTGAGAGGCGACCGCTGGGTAATCTACGTAGGTGTTAGCCATGATGTTAAGTGTATATTATTAATTATTGAGTGAGAAGAGCAAGTCCTTAGTCATTAACTCTTTGCATTTGAGGGTTGCTTTCTAGTAAATCTAATAAGTCTATATCTAATAACTCGCCTCTACCCGGTATAACCCTAAGAGCTTCAACTGGAGATATAGGTCGCTGTTCAAGGAATTGTAATTGTTTTTCACGGTTAACAGCGTCTAGGAGGTTCTCATCATCTTTGTTTACAAATGTTTCTAATAACTGATCATCGCCTAGTATCTCTTGTTTTACATCCCTGTAGTAATCATTAATTAACTTACTCAATCTATTTAATCCTTTGTTGGTGTACGCTAATGTATTCTCGTCGTATTCTTGGGTTGTATAATCTTCATCCCAGTTGGGGTCTTCTCTTATTAAATATAACACAGCTTCCTTGATAGTCATACCTGTGTCTTTGTCTATGTAGTTTTTTAATCTATCAGCAAATACAGTTTTCAAGTGAAGGCCGTCGTCGTTTCTCCAATCAACCATAGTAACATTAGAAGTAATTGTAGCGGGTAAGTTATTGGGCAATTGTTTAGTAAGACCGTCACTCGCTATTACAGCCCGCAAGTCTGCTGGTATATCTTCTGTAACTACAGTAGGGGGCTTAGGTAACATACGAGTGATAGCACTTCCCCATGTAGATTGAGACGTTTCAAAATCACCAAAGATATTAGATTTAAAGTTATTAGGTCCCGTGCCAATCCAGTTCCACATAAGTCTTTCTTGGAAAGTGCCTCCTCTTAAATCAACAGCTTTCTCACCTGCCCATATCCTTTGAATTATTTTCCTAGCTTGGGCTGGCATCATACCCGCACTTGCAGCTTGTTTAGCAAGGACATCGATTAATTGGTCTCCTTTCGCTGTAGTTAATTCTTCGACTGCTTTAATACCAGATGTAAGTGGCTGCTCCTTCAAAATAGATAACATGGAACTTTTAGCCACGGTAATCAAATCTTGATCCTCCGTTAAAATCTGTTGACCCGTCGCTGATTGAGTAGCTTTTAACACGCCCCACTGAGCTAAGTCTGCATAGAAAGCAAGTGTTCCTGCTGGACCAGCCCAACTACTGTAATCAACACCGCTACCTTCCTCTTCTTCGCCGCCTCCAATTCGGAACGGTTTCATGCCTTGTTTGTTTCTTTGGTCTGGATTCATCCAAGTTAACGAACCTGTAGCCTCACCCTCCATTACTTTACTAACTACGACGGCTGTAATAGCGATGCCTAAAAATGTATCAGCTAACAATTCTTGGTTATAAACGTGTCGTCTTTCTTTGATAACATTCGACTCGCTTATTTTATCGTTCATTAGTTGTAACGTCTTAGCTCTTGTATCTTCATCTAAAACTTTAGAGTTTAATGCGTCTCTGTGGGCTTGTATGTCTTTTTGTATAACCTCAAGTTTTTTAGTATACGGATTAAATAATGCCATACGTGCTGGTATAAAAGGTAAACCCGGTCCTAGTTTAGTCATTCTATAAGCACCTCTAGTAGTCATAGATACAAAAGGAATGAAAAACTTAAAAGCAAATGTAAATGGATTAGTGTAATTGTTTGACCATTTATTTAGACCGGAAGCTATAATATCAACATGTCTAGTATATGTGGTTCCTAAATCGTCTTTTTCTGCTGCAAAATAAAAAACATCATTTGCTTGTCTTACTTCTTCATTTAGTTTTGCTATCTCATTGAGTACCGGTATCCCACCATCTTGAGTCCAAAATGAATCATAAAGCTTCTTAGCGTGTTCATCGACTTCTGATTGTTTTATTTTACCGTTCTTTAAATCTAAATGTGCAGCTTTTAAAGCTGAGTTCATCAGGCGATACTGCACATAAGGTCTTCTCAACAACTCATCCATTGCCCCTATACCCCGAACTCCCATTGAAGCCCCACGAACTGTTAGATGACCCAACTGCATTAAGTTACCTTTGATTACGGTCTTTAACATTTCATCTATTGCAGCGTCAGCTCTAGCTTGTGTTTGTGCTTTTATTTTAGCTTTCTGCACTATAGATGGAACATTACCTGTGCCTTGGGTTTTAATAAAGTCGTCACCTATCCTACCTCTGTTTGCATCAGTTGCACTAATACCTTCTGTAAAAGTACGCTTAACAGCTTTACCTAAAGTATTTAGTTCGCTTAGGAATTTTATACCTGTAACAAAATCAATCGTCATTAGCTCATACCCAGTTTTTAAACTTCTATATCTAAAACTATTATATAAAAGATTAGAAAAAGGTTTTAATAACAAAAGCTTAGCCCACTCAATAATACCTCCGGGAATACCCGCTAACACTGAAGGTAGTTGATCTAACAATAACATACGCCTAGCTTCTAGCATAGCATTTCCAACTCTACCTATTTTACTGAGTTTACTGTTTTGGTTATTAGACATAAACCACTCAACATAAAAATCAAATATCTTTAAGTCCCTTTCTTCTTTTATTTGCTTAGCTCTAGCTTTATCTAAGTCCGCAACAGCTTTTCTTATGTACGCTTTAATAGCGGCCCGCTCTGCCATCTTCTTTTGTAAGGCTGTTATTTTAATAGGACCTTTAGGTGGTGGTGTAACAGCTGCTCTCATTTCACCTACAACTGCACGACCCGCTACATCAGATAACCTAGCTATATCCTTTTCGATTTGTAATAACTTCCTAGTCTGAGTTATAGCATCTTTATAAAATTTAATCCGAGCCTCTTTATCTTTAATGGCTTCGGTTTTTTTAGGGTCCTTCTTCTTTTTCTTAGATACTTGCTCTTCAATATTCTCAAATTGTAAATATAATTCTCGCTGATCTTCTAGTTCCTTTTCTAGTCTATTCAGTTCAGCTTCTTGTTGTTTAAGTAATCGCCTAGCTTGCTCCTCTGGGTCTAAATCTTTACGTGCTTTATCTATTTCTTTAACACGATTACGAGCGTTTCTTTTAAGAAAAGCTATATCTTTATTAAGTTTTTCTAAATATCCTTCAGGCTTCTTGGGACCAGTGGGTTTAGGTGTTACAGCTTCTCGTTGTTCTCCTAGAGGTGCGGTCTGTAAACGTATCCACTCATCTCGTTCAGCCTCTTTCTTTTTTATCTGTATGACCTCATCACGAGCTTGTTTGTAATATCTAATACGATCCTCGTAATCTTTTATCTTAGGGTGTTTTGGCTTTGTAGGTTTGCCTTCAGCATCTAACTCAACATCGTCTCCGAACTGTGCTCTTAATTCATCAAGTCTTTGTTGCAGTATATTTATTTTGTTATTTAACTGCTTCTCCGCTTTAGCTGCTTGGAAGTCTGGATCAAGTTCAAGTGCTGCTTTATCTATCTCGTTAACACGATCCTTAATCATTTGCCTAAGCATCGCATTCTTTTTCTTTTGTTTAGCAGCAGTTGATTCTGGTCTTTGAGGTCCTGTTGGTTTAGGTGTTATCTCCGCTCTCTGCTCACCTAACGGTGCAGTCTGTAAATCAGCTAACCTCGCTTCTTCAGCTAATCCTTTTTCTAATTCAATAGCATCTCGTTCAGCTAATTCGTAAAATTTTACCTGCTCTTCAAGTTCATTAATCTCAGCATCGTATACAGTGTTGTCCTGTGATTGACCTCTAGCTTCGTCTAAGTTTCCAAACCTATTCCTTAAAGTATTTAATCTATTCGTAAGTCTATCTTTCTTCTTACGTATTGCTTTTAATATCTTATCAGGGGCATCGTTATCTGCATCAAACTTCTCAGCTTCGTCTCTTTTCTTTTGGTACGCCTTACGTCTTTGTGCTGCTCTACCTTTATTGCTTGGTCTTATTTCTAGGTAACCTTGGAATAGATCGTTAAATATATCATCATCCATAGGACCCTCTAGTTGTTGTACTAAGGCATCCTCTAACATAGACAGACGCTGACGCTCCTTTATAGAAGTCTCACTCAACTCCGCTTCGTATTTGTAAGTATCAGCTTTCCTACTCTTAGCTTGTCCGGCTCTACCCCACTCAGTATCTAAAGGATGTTTAAGTTCATTTAATCCCTGCAAGAAACGCACTTCATTCAATGCTTCTTGTACTGTATCTAAATCTACATCAGCGTCTCCTTTAACAAATAAATCAGATAGCTTCTCTATCTTTTGTTGAAGCAACCCGGTAGTCTTCACATTTAAAGCATTTATAGCTTTCTCTAACAAAGGTCTCTTTAGTGTCTCCCCTGCTCCAAGTGTTTGGTATTGCTGCGTTAATTGATCTAATAAATCCTCCCGCTCATCATCAACGTGACGCTGTCTTTTAGGTGCTTCCTCAAGTACTACTTCTTTCTCTTCGGGTACTTCTTTTGCTGGGGGTTGTGCAACTTCTTCAGCTTCTACTGTTGGTTCTTCAGCCGCAAGCGTAGGTTCTTCAGCGATAGGTTCTTCTACTATACCAGCTTCAGGCTCTGTTTCCTTTTTTAAATCCTCAAGTACTTCTTTGATTTCCTCATCCGCCTTTTGAATCTCAGGCTCAATGTCAACTACTTGCGGTTCTCCTTCTTCTATTTCAGTCTGTACTGTATCAGCATCTTGAGCCTTCTTAGCTATTTCTTTATTTATCTCTATAGCTTGATTATTCTTTTCAATCTCAGCTTCTAGCTCTGCAATCTTTTTATCTTGCTGTGCACTTACACGTTTCGACCCAGCTTTAAACTTTTCAAGTTCTGCTATCTTTTTCTGTAGACGAGTGTTTTCTGTTTCTAATTTATTTACGGAACTATCAACTATATCTTTTAATTCAGCCCTCCCCCATCTTGAACCTTTTAATGCATTAGCTATAGAGTTTAAACCTACATTAGCTGTTCCCCCAAAAACTCCAGAAAACAAATAATCCCATTCATCCCTTTCTTTGTCGTTTATCCTAGCTTCTATTTCTTGCCTTAGTGCGGACTCAGCGACACCAATAACAGCTCCACTAACAAAAGTTTTAGTACCGTTAACTAATACCTGACCGCCCTTCCAGCTTGCATTGGAGGCTACATTTAAACGTAACAATCCTTCAGCACCTTTAGTAACGAAACCCATACCGAACACACCAGAGGATACTAACTCCGCTCCTGATATATCACCGAAGTCAACCTTGCCGTCTCCATTGACATCGCCCATCGATCTTTGTCCGAAGTAATTAGCTAATGCCCATATACCAAACTCGGACAAAGCAAATGTAGTAAGACCAACTGCTGTACTTACAGGCTCGACAGCTTGCGGACCCGCAAAACCAGCTAAAGAAGCGGCTCTTGTTGTTTGCAAACCCGCCTTGATATAAGGCAACGAGCGGCTCAGTATATGCTGCATCGTCATGCCGGTGCCTATTTCGACACCAGTACGTTTAGCTACGTCTAATATTGTGTTACTAACAGACTCTTGCTTTGATAACTCTGCTTCAAGTAATCTTTTAGATTCAACTATCTCAGGGTCTAGTTCAGCTTGAGGTTCCGGTGCTGTATAAACGGTTGTGGGTATTGGTTCTGTTGGAACAACATCATCATCTAACGAGAACCCGTTATCCTTCAACCAATCGTCGTAGGCTTTTTCGCTCATCTATCTGCGGGGTTCGTTCAGTAACTGTTGCTGGCTTGTTTTAAAATCATTTAGAGTTTGTATATCAAACACCTTAAAGTCTCTCATTTCTTTCCAAGTGTCCTCTTCGTTTGCATTTAAGTCAGTTGGTGCTCCTTGTTTTAATAACTCCATTTCTCCATGAATCTTAGCAATAACAGGTGCCCATCTTCTTAATATAGAATCTAGCTCGCCAGTACTTCTAACTAACCTAACTGATCTAAAGTCTACTCCAGCCTTACTCAGATACTTAGCATATTTTTTATCGTATGATGGAATACCGTGCTGTACCAATAAGCCCTTTAATACGTCTTTATGTCTGCGGCTTGGGTCTTCTTTTACGGCAAATGCTTTATCTTGATCTGCGTATACCAAGCCTAAATCTAATTCTTCTGTAACTAATGATTTATATTCTATCGGATCAGGGAACCAAGACTCTGCTTCCTCTTTTTCCTTTTTTACTATAGCTCTGAAGTCGGTCATGCTCGGTTGCCTAAATGCACCTAATTTATTAGCGGTTGCTTCAGCTAGTTCTTTAAATAAATCAACGTCTTTCTGTACCTCTGTTTGTATAAAAGTATCTACTTTTGTTTTAAGCTCCGGGTCATCAGGATTCTCTAAAAACAAATCCCTAGCGTAATCAAGTGCTTTAGTTTGTATTATCTGTCTAGATTGATCTTTGTAACTACTTAAAAACGCATTACCTAATATATCTTTGTATGTTTTTTTATCTTTCTCTATGGTTTCAGCAGCTGGTATTAAAGCGTTTTCTAATGTTTTATCTAATCCTGTGTATGATGTATAGTTTCTTATAACACTACCAGCGTTCAACTCTTCGCTAAGTTTTCTTAATCCAGCATAACCTTTAAATTCAGGTTTATCTTTCAAGAAATCAGCATCAGTAAAATCACCCTTTAAGGGATCATGTTGAGCAAATGCAGTTCTAAATTCAGCCTCTAATCCTTCTCTTACCTCCCTCAAATCAACACGTGCGGATGCGGGTAATATTCCTTCAGTGTTCTTTAATGTTGTTAATATACTAGGAGTAGTTCTTTGAAGCATCCTTAACCCGTCATCTGGGTTCTTTCTCGCTAGGTTATTCATAGCAAACAACAAAGCCCTACTAGGATTCGCCCCTTCTTGCCCAAACAACTCTTCATTAATGATTCGGTCTAACTCTGCGTCGGGCGTACTTTGTGGGTCGGGTGCTAAATATCTTAACGCATCTCTTAGGTTTTGATAATCTGCTTCATCTAAATCTGCTACTGAATTTTTACCAGACATCGTAAGAAAAGCCAGTCTACCTGCTCCCTTGAACTCAGCATCCATTGTCTCTGTATCTTTAGATGCTATGTTAAATAAAGATTCATTAATTGATCTTCTTATTTCCGTGAGTTTAGAAAAAGCTGCTGTACTCTGGAATATATTCTGACCATTTATTTTAACTAACTCAATTCCGTCTAGTAATCTAGCTGCGTCTGTATATCTTTTATCAGCTCTTAACCTTCTAGCTTGTTGATCTATTGCTTGAAGTAATAAATCCGTTCTTTGTGGTTTAGTATATTGAGGTAAGTCTGAAGCTATTTGATCGTCAAAACTTTCTACTAATGCTTGCAGTCGCTGACCCCCCATAACACCCTCGTTAAAAGCGTTATTAAAAGAAATAGTTATCTCATTAATTTTCTCTGACGCTATTAACTGATCTACAGCTTGTTCGTGTTTTAATGCTAAACTGTTTTTGTACGGCGTAGTCACCACGCTCCATAATGCTTTAGCGGCCGTAGTGTTAGCTATATCTTCACCAACAGCACTCACTAAACTATCCCACTCACCTCGTATAGCTTCGTCTACACCTTGGTTAAAAGTATTCCTGTCTCCATATTTCTCGACATTCATTAAGTCGGCTTCTTTAGCTTTAAGACTAGGCAGCATAGTACTGTTGATGTGTCGTTTAAGCAACGCATCTCTGTATGCTCTATCTCTGTTGGTTGTAGCTAATATACTAAAACCGTCTACATCCTTCTGTTTCTTTAACTCAGCTATAACATTTTGTTCTTCTACTAACTGAGCTTGCTCAATACCGATCTGCTCTTGTTGCTTCTGTAAACCACCGTACTGCTGTAATAACGGATTAACTTGACCCAACGCATCAGCCAAGTCCATCAACTTATTCCGACCTGCTCGTTGAACTTGCACGGCGTACTGACCGCCCCGTTGAATAGTCGGCTGAATGCCGGGAACTGCGTCTCCCAACCCTTGTACTTGTACTCGTTCTTTAGCCATTATACTGTATCTGTAGATTTAGTTGGAAGTCTGCTTCCTATATCAAGTCCTGTACGCATGCCGCTAAGACCTCCACTAAGTGCACCTAATCCAGCTGTAAGAAAGCTAGGCTTACTAATAGGTTGGTTAATACCTATCTGGCGTTGTTGCGTAGCGAACCCAGCTTGTTCAAGACCTAAGCCTGTAGATATACCACCAAGTTCTTGTTGTCGTAATAACGCACTGCGATACCCAGCTTCTTGTCTCATATAGTCGTCCATCAACGCTTGTACAGACGCACCCGCTACTCCAGCTTCTCCAGCAGATACTCTAGCTCTAGCAAGTGCAGCTTGTGACTTACGACTTACTTGTTCAAGTTCCCGTCCGACTGCCTCTTGCTCCTGTGCTTGACGCATACGAAGAGAAGTTTGTTCTTGGAGGAAGCGTTGACGTTCAGCTTGTGCTGCTTGTGCTTGGTATCTTGCTTGTGCTCTAGCTTGTTGACGCTGTCCAACGAACGATAGTCCTGCTGACAATGCTCCTATCCCTGCGGATACTGCTGCTAATGGTACACACATATCATTACTTCCTCTCTAATATAAATGACAGATAGCCGTCCAAGTGACAATCGTTAAACTCAGCTCCCAACCACTTCAACCACCTATAACTCAACGTGTTACTCTTCATAACAAAGTTAGTCAGATAATCAAAGCCGTCTAATAAGTCCATCATTCGTTCCTTGGAGTGCTTCAAAAAGAACTTCTTTATCTTTGGTAACCGTCGTGTACCTAATAACCAAGCACTGCCGATATTAGTACCTTCGATAGGAGCCACACCAAATGAGCAGTACAGATAGTTGTGATCATCTTTCACGCTGTAGCACTTTGTACTACAAGCGTAAGACATATACACAGCGTCTCGTGGGTGGTTCATAAGTCCAAGGATCTCTAACATATCTTCTTCCCGCAGGTCTTCGTACAGATCAACTGCATCCATATCACCTTGTGCTTCATCTATCCTAAGCTCCATAACGTCTGCTTCTCGGTATCATCATAGATTCAAACTCTGCGGCTAATAACTTAACTGGCAATGCAGAACTGCTCTTTACTTCGATGGTTGCTTCTTCTGGTTGTGCTTGTACAGAGAATCTAAAGTGACCACTCTGCGGGGTAAAACTGTTAAGTGTTAAGTCAGCTCCAAGGATGTCAGGATTGTATACGTAGGTATACTTATCTCTGAACTTCGGTGTTACTTCTACAACAAAGTGTCCGGTATCTGCATAGTTCAAGCTACCACTACGAATCGTTTGGAAGGTGTAATCAGATGCACTACGTCCTCCTCTTTCTGTTGGTTGCTTCAGTGTCTGATCGGAGAACCTGTACAACATATTGTACGGGATACCAGCAAAGAATGGAACGGATGTTATATCACCACTCACTGTACCCTCTGTAGCTGATGTCCTAGTAAATGCGTACTTGTGTCCAGCTTTACTGTATATCTCGACACCTGTAGGATCGTAAGGAAACCCACTGATTGTAGTAACACCTCCACTGAAGCTAGTAGTTAACGCACTACCATCTATACGACTATCCAATAATATAGAGTAAGTAAGTCCAGTATCTTGTAGATCATTCTCCATAGGCAGTACCTCTAAGAATGTATCTGTGGTATCTTTTGTTATAACATACAGATCGGACTCTATGAAGCCCATGCTTACAATCTCCCTACCAAATGTAAACTTCTGCCAAGCACTTTGTACCTTCTCCTTATTCTGCCAAAAGAACTTGTACACAAACATCTCAGTACGATTACCGTTTACCAAGCACAACAAATTCTCAGTTGCTGATCCTGTCATCAATTCGATACGAGATGGTACATAAGTAGGTACTTGTGCCGTGATCTCAGCAGCGTCAAAGATATTAGTATCGTTATCTACGTAGTATTCTGTAACACCTTCGTAGTTATTTCTACGGAAATTAAAGTATACATAGTTGTTAAGCACCAAAGGTTTGATAGTATCTGATGAGTCGTACTCTGTAGCTGGTGTAATACTTACCGTCTTGGGTGTTAACAAATCTGTACCACGCAGTACGAACTGTGTACTGTTAGAAAAGATAAGTAGCTTCTCTTGGAATGGTACAGCGTGTTGTAAGATAGCCACCTTTGTGTGTGAAACTCCAACATCGATAGAAGCAGAGTCCAACAACGATAACACAGTGGTCCTCCAAAAGTTAAAGTACTCATCTGCTTCAGAGAATACAATGCTGCTATCGGTTAGGAAACCTAATCTGTTCTTAAAGAAGAAGATGTCGTTTACTTTACTACCAACAAATGTGGGAGCAGGATTCGTGTCGTCATCTCCCGCTAATCTATTTCCCCAAGTTGCTGTGTCTAATGTCCAAGTATTAAAAGTAGTGTCATCAGGTTTAAGTTGTAACGGCATGGTGGTAGCGTTGATAGTAGTCTTTATACCGTATCCTACATCTTCTATCCAACTACCTCCCCCGAACGCTTCTTCGTCGTGTACTTCAAATTTTACATAGTAATCATCTTGCACAAGTTCTGCATCACCACGCACTTTAACACGGAATCCGTGGTATGATTTAGATGGTAAATCTGTAATGTTACCTACTTCTTTGTAAACTAAACCCAGTCCTTGGTCGGCTAATCCATCCTTAGCTCCTATTTGAAAATCAGATGTACCTGTGATCTTGATGCAAGCATTCTGTACTTCCACTGTTTGAGATACACCCGTAGCTGCTATTGTAGCGGTAGCTGTTGCTGATCCTGTACTAAATGAAATAGTAGGTGCTGATGTATATTTTCTACCCCCGTGGGTGACAACAACTTCTGTAACTACGCCTCCCGATAACAAAGCATATCCTTCAGCGTTATCAGTGCCTGTAGCGGGGTTACTAAATGTAACATCAGGTGGTGTGGTGTATCCGCTTCCTCCGTTTGTTATTGTAACAGAAGTTACTTGTCCGCCTGTCCCTAAAGTCTGTGCGAGTTGTCCAGCTATGTATTCAGTATCCGCATCTCTTCCTGTACCTTCTGAGTTACCTGTGGAATCCGCAGATGAGTTCTGACCGTCTCCACTCTCATAGATAAACTTTTGACCGTCTATCTCTACGCTGTATTCTTTACTGTAATCCCCCAACTTAACAAATACTAAAGCTTCGTAGGGAAGTGTGGAACTAAGAGAAGCACCTAACGATACTGTCTGTTGTTTATTTGCTATGAACGTATAGTCAGCTACAGTTAATGCTTTAACATCAGTACGAGGAGTTGTTATACCATTTAAGTAAGTCTGTGCATTAGCTGAGATAGTAACTGTCTTTTCTGTACCGTCACTCAGATCAAATAAAGATACATCGTTGTTCTGTATAACAGCAGCAAACTGATTGTCGTCATCTCTATTGATGTACTGTACATAAGCATCGTCACTAATAGCAGAAGTAAATAACTTACTAATGTGTCGTGTATTAGGTCTTTTTACCAACCCCTCAACAACAGTAGCCCAAGCATTTACTTGCTCATCACACTGACCGGGATACCTGAGATTGTCAGGCTGTTGTGATACTCCCTGTGCGAGATTCGGTACACTGTTTACTAACAGAGGCATCTCTTATCTGTCTAATACTCTAAGTACGCTGTAGTGGTCAAAGATAGTTCTGTCAGCATTCTCAGAGTCACTATCGATAGCTCTAGCTTTAGCTTCTATCTCATCTCTCAAAGCAAACCCTTCGATCTCTCTGCTTCCTAAGAATCGATTAGCAAAGATACGAGCTGCTTTAACTGTGATGTAGTGACGGAACTGCTCAGGCATATCTGTGAATGCTAACTCAAAAGTAATAGAGGCTTTCACCTCTTTGGTCCATACATCCGTGTGATTCTTTCTGTCGTATAACAAAAGTCCACGTTGCACTGGATCACTGTCTGTATAAATTTGTGGGTCTAAGTCTACCTTTAGCGTGTTGCTTGGTAAGTTAATCTTAGACGTGGAAGCATCAGGAGTAAGTACGTACTCGTGCTCCGTATTAAAGTGCCAACCCTCTGACTGTATAGCTTTACTGGTTTCGTCGAGGACTGCTTCTGCTTGAACGACTGTAACAGGAACTGCTGTACCTCCAAGTGTATTAACCGGAGCTTCCCCGATAACACTAATCATTGTATTTACTGCATTTAGTTTAGTCGTCAGAGCCATGATGTTCTATAAAGTATATAATCAGTGGAGGGGAGCGGAACGAATCACAGACCTCCCCAACACCGAGAGAAGAGCGTTACGCAATCAGTTCGATAGCACACTCAGGACGGAGAACTCCGTGACCCATAGCGTACTTAGCGACAAACAACGTACCTTGACGCTCGATCTGATACTCCGATTCGGTAGCAAGATCAAGCAACTTAACGGTTCCTACAGCAGCAGCGTGAGAAACAATACCTTTAGTGGTGGCGAAGTTTCCGTTGTATCCTACTCCGTTACCGCCAAACACATCGTTGTTAGACTCACCGTCGCCAGTAGAAGTACCGCTGAGGTCAGTTGATGGGATGTGGTTTGACTTGAAGATGCTGATACCAGCGATCTGTGGAATGTTACCAGCAGCAAGACTTCCGGCTCCTCCGATATCTTTATTGATAGCAGAAGTAAGAGAGAAGCTGTTGGAATCGTCAGCACCAGTGATAAGCTTGTAGTACTCAGCAGGACGCAATACACAGAAACGACCGTCACTAGGAACATCGTGTTCGTCCATGCGTTGAGCAGCACTAAACAAAGCAGCTACCAACTCAGCACCAGTAGGATCACCAGCGTCAGAATTAGCATCTCCGAAGTTAACGAAGGTGTTAGCACTGATGTCGAGGATGCTTCCGCCTTTACCAACTTGAGTTAAGTTAGCTCCGGTACGAGCAGCAGCGATGAATACTTTAGCAAGAGCAGTGTCGAAACGAACAGCAAGTGCTTTACCCAACTCGTTAGCGTATACTGAACGAATGTCGTAGTGATTCTTTACATCGTCGATGTTAGCCAAGAAAGTGGAAGCAACAAGCATCTTATCGATGGTTATGATCTTCTCAGTTTTCTTGATGTCACTAAGGTAGCTGTTACCTCCGTCTGCGATGTTTTCACCAGGAGTGTGGTAAGAAGCAGAAGCGATACCTGTTACAGGGAACTGTGCTGATTTACCAGACTCGATGGTTCTGATGGTGTGTAGTGGTTTAAAGATATTGGACTCTTCAAAGGTCTGCAAAATCTCTCCAGAAAACTTCTTGAGAAACAAAGCATCGTTATCAGAACCGCCTTCAATAAGACCTACACGACTGGGGGATGTATTTCCGTTAGCCATAATATATATTTCCTATGTTATAAGTTATTGAATGTGTGATGATTACCAGTGACTTTCACATCTTTCGTCTTCACAGGATTGTCCTCCGCAGAGGGTCGAGGGACTAGTTGTTGCTAGTTGTCGATTAAATTTAATTATAAGTAAAAGGAAAAAA
>Ga0255768_10002827_pt1 | contig 17388 bp, 10 predicted proteins | sample 071ome_33_FD_179983 | JGI IMG/M metagenome (GOLD analysis project Ga0255768, IMG submission 179983) | Coastal salt marsh microbial communities from the Groves Creek Marsh, Skidaway Island, Georgia - 071412AT metaG (version 2) | ecosystem: Environmental > Aquatic > Marine > Intertidal zone >...
GTCGAGGCGTCGAGCCAACCCTAAGCTCGAAAGCCTAGGTAATCAGCCCGAAACATGGGATCGGTTCCATGCGACTTTGAACGCAATCGACTGGCCCACGTCAAATCCCGCTGGTCTGGGTATGCCAACTCTAGGCCCCTTCGGCTGGCCTTGCCGACGCCTCTTTCGAGCTCATGTTCCGGGTATCTCGAACTTCTGGACGCACTAATGGCTCGTTTAATGCCAGAACACTCAGATCAAATTCGCGCGCTCATCAGGAAGGCAGTGAGTACTCCGCAATATTTCCAGATCAGCGCACCGACACTTTCCCGGGCAGCCAACGCCACTTGCAAGAGAGCTTATTAGGAAATACCGCCCCGTTGTTGCGGACCTGAAGGATTAAGGCGAGACTCAGTCGATCACACAAGAGAGAGCCCTATGAGCGAACTAACCTACTTTGAGCGTCGAAAAATTCAGATGGAATATGCGGTCCCACTGATTCGTGATCTTCAAGCCATCTTAGGGGAGGAAACCATCTTAAAGGCTCTTGAAGAACGCACGCGCAGGCAAATTGAAACGACGCCGGATGGCGGTCAACCAGACTTTTCCCGGATGGCCGAGGGCACCAAAGTCTTCGCCGCGGGTGATGCGCTCCAATACGAGGTCATTGCTGCCGACAACACCGCCTTTGATATGAATGTCCATCAGTGCCAATACGCAGAGATGATGGAAGCCCTCGGCGGGCGAGACATAGGACATCACTTGGTCTGCAACGGCGATTTCGCGGCCGCCAAACGCATCGGCATGCGACTTGATCGCACTCAGACCAGGATGCAAGGCGCCGATTATTGCGATTTTAGGTATCGCACGAGCCTGTCAGCACGCGACTAAGGCTCTCCCGGAAAGGCATTTGCCAATTCCAAGATCAAACTAAATTTGATTTTCGTCAAATGGCGAGGCCAAGCCATATCCGAGGGCGCCCGCCTCGCACTTCTACAACCACAAAGCCCTTCCTCGCGCGCCTAGTTCGAAGATGGCACTCTCGCCTCGATATAGGCTTCGATATCCCCCGAGCTCGAGCGAGTCGCGCCCTCGCCCACCGCGTTCGAGATCAACGAATCATCCGTAAACCCGAACAGGTATCGAATAAGGAGCAGCCCATCGGTGAGCGCTTTAGTCTCTCCGTTACCGTCGATATCAAGCTCGGCCTCGAACGATCCGAGATAGTCCTTGATCTCTTCGGAGGATGTTCGCGTGCCACCATCCACGGCCCCGCTCTCCAGGGAATCACCTTCAAAACCAAACAGGTAACGAATCACAAGCAACCCATCGGTAAGTGCAGCTGCCTTTCCATTGCTATCGATATCGAAGCTAAAATCACTGCATGAGGGGCAAGAATTAGCGTCTCGAGGATCAGTACCTGCTGCAGCTTCATCTACATCGCTTGCGCCATCGCCATCATCATCCTCGTCACAAACATCCCCCTCACCATCTTTATCTAAGTCGGCTTGGTCTGCATTGGATATGGTCGGGCAGTTATCTGGCGCGGAATCAAGCACGCCGTCATTGTCCCTGTCATCCGTTGCCGAGCAATTCAAGCAGTCGCTGGCATCGAGCGGATCAGTTCCATCAATGGTTTCTTGCAAGTCTGATCGACCATCGTTGTCGTCATCCGTGTCTGCTTCATCTCCAATACCGTCACCATCAGAGTCAAACGTTTCAAAGCCATTGATCGGTAACGGATCAGCGGCGTCGCTGACGCCATCACCATCTGAATCCGCACTTAAAGGATTCGTGCCAATCAGGTACTCGTTCTCATCACTAATCCCATCGCCATCGGAGTCGGAATCCTCACCGTCTGGCTCCCCGTCGCCGTCAGCATCATATTGCGCTGAGGCATCATTCGGGAAAGCGTCCAGAGCATCGATCACACCATCGGCATCAGAGTCAGCGGTGATATCAACAACTGGAGTCCCCGCAAGGTATTCCTTCAAGTTGGTCACGCCGTCCTCGTCCAGATCACCATCGGCATCATTGACACCCACGACCATCGCGTTCCGCAATTCAAAGCTATCAGGTACTTGATCCTGATCAGCATCCGCACTCACGTAAGCAATCACCCGCGATCGGTTATTGGCCTGACTCCCGTCCAAAGTCATCGTCGACTCTGCACCCAGAACTCCGAGTTGCGCTAAGAGTTCAACGCGCCCTGTCTGACTTACGGTGGCAGATAACTCAAAGCTCTGCTCCTGGCCAGCCGAGAGCACCGACGCAGCGCATATCAGCAGTTCACCTTCAACAGCGCACTCAGCTGGTATCGAGACCCATGTGACACCGTGTGGTGCCATCAACATTACTTCAGCGCCTGCAGCAGTTGAGCTACTCAAATTCCCTAACGTCAACGTGAGCGGCGCAGGCACGTTTTGTGCCCAGTATCTCGCAGTAGCCGTAAGATTCACTTCAAGATCTTGATCGCTAGAGGCTAAATCTGTAAGCAACTGAACAGCGTAGGAGGTTTCGCCAACGATATCTCTCACTCTGAACTGGAGAAGACCTGATCGATCAGGTGTAAAGGTCACGGACTCCTCTAAACCGGAATCAACTTCATCAATTTTCGACCTTTGGTCTTCCGAGATAATCGTTTCGCTACCGGATTCAAAGAGTATGACGGGGTCCGCGAGCCGCTCCTCTCCTAAATCGGGCGTAACTTTCAATGAGAGTGGAACGCCTTTTCTAACCGCCGCAATAAAGTAATCCTCATCTTGGACGCCTGAGAATGCGTGCACTTGAGCTGAAGCGTCCCAAGCTAGATAGGTTGAGGATGCTCGACCGTCGTTGGGCTCATAAAGATCACTTCCTTCCTCATCGAGATTTCCATCACCGTCTGCATCCGGATCCAGCTCGTCGGTGATAAAGTCCCCGTCTGTATCGAGCGAGTAGCGGTCATCCTCCGGATAAACATCAAGGAAGTCTTGAACGCCATCGAGGTCAGAGTCTTTGCCGATCCTTGCTGCGCGCCCATCTTTTTGCGTGATGTTGATGACGTTGGTTTCACCCTCCAACGTGGTGGATAGCAACCCATCCACATTGGTTGCAAGCACGACAAAACGATAGAGTCCTTTAATGGCAAAGTCGCTGTAAGTTGCCCGCCAAACCTTAGTTGACTCGTCAAACGTCAGTGGCAATTCCTGATTACTGACAAGCGGTGCTGATGCGCTTGACTCGACAACGTCCGGGTCATCAATGACGGCCCACACTCGGTTAATAGTGCTTGCACCAGCAACCTTTGCACTCAAGGTCACCTCCGCAGCTCCATCAATCACTTCATCGGAGCTCAAGTCATATACGATGGGGATATCTGCCGCGAGGGAGATGCCATCACCCAGCTGCACCGTACTCGCGATTCGCTTGTCGTCCTTACTATCGGCCACACCATCGCCATTGGCCTCAATCATGGCGATTTGCTGGCTATTGGAAGACTGCTGCATGGCCTTTTTAGCAAGTACGAAGGCATCGTAAAGTGAACTGCCGATCGAAATACCGTTCCAGAAAACGTAAGAGAAGGAATTGATCCCTTGACTATCGAACCTGGCCTTTTGATCGCTACCTGCACTCGCGATAACCAATCGAGATTTGTCTTGATCGGGCGTCAACACCGGAATGAACGAGCCTGATTGGCAAGCCTCTAAGACGAAGATCACTTGCCCAGGGATCGTGTCTTGCGCAATATCGAGCCAGCCATCCAGGGTGTCCGCACTCAGTTCAGTGATTGCGTCAACCTTGAACACCCCAGGACCACCATGATCTACAAAGTAGAGCAATAACTCATCAGCTGGATTCGCCGCATCAGTTGCCCACTCGGTAATTGCGCGCTGAATGCCCTTAAGTGTCGGATTTTCATCAATCGGATAAGGCTTGTCCTTGTCCTCTTGTTCTGAGAAATAATAGATGTCGCGCTCACGATATCCCTGTGCGCGAAGCGAACGATAAGCTTGATTCGCCACAATTTTCGTTTGGGTCCAGATATTATTACCCGCATAGGGTCCGCCACCGGCGACAATAATCGCTTTGCGCGTGCCTTCTGTTGATCGACTTGAATCTAGGGGCGCCGCATCCTCATCATCAGGAACACCATCCCCATCATCATCCACATCGCACACATCACCTAAGCCGTCTGCATCAAAATCCGCTTGATCGCTGTTTGCGACGAATGGGCAGTTATCACTTGCGTTTACAACAAGGTCCGAGTCGGAATCCACTCGATCAGCCGGCTGCAGCGCGTCCAGCGGAGCGTCGTCCTCGCTATCTAAAATTCCGTCATTATCATCATCGAGATCACACGCATCCCCCGTGCGATCGCCGTCGGTGTCTGTTTGAGCAGCGTTGGCAATATCTGGGCAGTTATCTACGACATCCTTCACGCTATCGGAATCGCCATCATCCCCAGCCCCATCTTTGCCTGCAGCGCTTAGAATCTCAGCGACCGAATTGCATCCAATTCCATTGCCGGAAATCGAAATAGAACCAGAGACTGCATCTTGAGCGCCATTGTTACCCCCCAAGAGTAGCGCCAATGGCGTGCAATCACTGAGACTGGCATTATTTCTAAGATTTAGAGCGCCAACCACGGCATTTAAATTAGCCAATCCTGTGATGCTGGCTAAACTTGAGTTACCCACCAGTGTCAGATCACCACTCAACCGCGTGAGGGCATCGAACGCGGAAATCGAAGCGACGGGCGTTTGGTAAATTCTCAAATTCCTGCCGACGCTTGCCAATGCATTTAAAGGCGAAAAATCAGAAATTAATGTGCCCCCAGCACCTGCTTCACTCAGCCCTCCGATCGCGAGATCACCATCCACAGCAAGAAGTGATGACAGCCCCTGCACGCTCGTTAATTTGGGCGCGAGCAAGCTGATGCTTCCGCGGATTTCTGTTAATCCCGCTAGGCCATCCACATGAGTGATTTCATCGCCTTGCACAACAAGATCGGCAACTAAGATTTCGCAAGGACCGTACGCCGCTTTGAATCCGGCGATCTCGGCCTGCGAATCTAAGATCAACTGCCCAACGGCTGAGCAGTAGCCAGGCCGCATAAGTTCCTGGCCGCTATAAGAGTTAAGGACTTCTTCAACTGAGTTACACCCCTCTCTGTTCGACTCAATCTGGATAGAGCCCGCAACACCATCTTCGGTTCGCTCATAACCCAGAAGCGGCGCCAACCCTTCACACGCACCTAATGCTTCGTTACCTATGATCGCAAGGCCGCTTCCCACGGACCCCAGGGTTAACAAACTGTTCAAATCCGCCAAGGCACTGTTATAGGCAATATAAAGATCACCTCCGACCGTTTTCAGCCCAGACAGCCCGTCTAATTGAAGCAATCGATCATTCGCCCAAGAGGGCGTGTCACGATCACCAATGCGGATATCTCCTGCAACACTCGTTACCTTGGACAAACCATCAATGTCCTCAAGCTGATCGTTACCATAGAGGTACAAGCCTCCCAGCGTGGTGACATTAACCAGGGCATCTAAATTCTTGAGCGCCGTGCCTTCAGACCCATCACCAATCCGCAGAGCACCTTCAATCGCAGTCACATTCGATAGCCCGCTGATGTCAACTAACTGCGAAGCATAGAGCTTGAGATCACCCTTGATCGTCACCAGGTTGGACAAGCCATTCACCTGAGTGATGCTATTACTATCGACCGTCAGCCCGTAGGGAGTCGTATCGCAAGGCCCATAGGCCTCGTTAAAGTCATCCACTTCTGATTGAGACGCCAGCACAATCGTGCTCGAGGCTGCGCAATAACTGGGTCGCGTGAGTTCCTGCCCTGAGTAGGAATCTAATATTTCTTGAACCGAGTTACAGCCAGTCCTGTTCGACTCAATCTGGATAGAGCCCGCAACGCCATCTTCGGTTCGCTCATAGCCCAAGAGCGGCGCCAGCCCCTCGCAGGCGCCCAACGCTTCGTTCGCCTCAACAAGAAGGCGACCGCCAACGGAAACCAAGGCCAACAGGCCATTCACATCCGTTAATGCGCCGTTATCCGAAATAAAGAAATCACCTCCAATTACCGTGAGACCAGACAAGCCATCGAGATGGGCCAACCGATCATTCGCATAAGCAGACGATGTGGCATCACCAAGACGGACATCTCCAGCAATACTGGTCACCTTGGACAATCCATCAATGTCCTCAAGCTGATCGTTACCGTAAAGATACAAACCACCTAGCGTGGTGACATTACCCAAGGCATCTAAATTCTTGAGCGTCGTACCTTCAGAACCATCACCAATACGCAAGTCGCCCTCAATCGTCATTAGATTCGAGAGCCCGCTGATGTCAGCTAACTGTGAAGAATAAAGCTTGAGATCGCCCTTGATCGTAACCAGGTTAGACAAACCGTCGACTTGCGTGATGGTGTTACCGTCAATCGTCAGTCCATAGGGCGTCGTGTCGCAGGTCCCGTATGTCGTGACAAAAGCGTCGACAGCATCCTGCGTTGTAAGCTTAATCTCGTCACCGGCGGCGCAATCTACTGCTCGGGCATTAAGGGGGTGGAGTGCAAGAAAAACGAGGAAAGAAAAGACAGCGTAGCGCATGGTTTGGACCTTAATCTCATGAAATTGAAAGCATGCATTCATGCAAGAGCGCTTTGCCGCCCAACGATTTGCTCTTGCTTTGCCCGATAGCAATGTGGATAAAACTAACGCTTTTCAATAACCTAGGTCAAAAATTTAGGCCCAGGTTCATGCGCGACTTCATGCGTCGGTTTTACAACTCAAAACTTTCTAAGCGACTAGTTGTTCGCCTCAAGTCACAGCGAGTTTTTTGTCTGAGTTTGTTTGCTGCATCGCTTGGGGTCATGACCGCCTTTGCCGAACCATCGCATCCGCTCGATCTCTCGGCTCGGGGCGACCTGATCGATCGCATCCTCAGTGAGCGTATCGAGACCGTCCTGCCAGGGTTAATGCGAAGAACGGGAATTGATAGCTGGATCCTGGTATCACGCGAATACAACGAGGATCCTGTATTAAAAACTTTCCTACCCTCGAGTTGGTTTTCCGCCCGTCGACGCACCATTTTGATGATCTTTGATCACGGGCCTGATCAGCCGCTCGAGACCCTTGCGGTTGCTCGGTACGCGGTCGGCAAGCAATTCGAGAGCGCCTGGGACCCAGAGTCGATGCCGGATCAATGGCAGCGCGTGAGACAAATCATCGACGAGCGCGGGCCAGAAGCCATTGGCATAAACGTTTCGGAGGCCTTCGCTTTAGCCGATGGCCTTACGAAAACAGACTACGATGCACTCGCGGAGGCCCTTGGGCCCCACGCAGCAAAGCTCAAGTCAGCCGAGGCACTTGCGGTGGGTTGGCTAGAGACTCGGTCCCAAACGGAAGTCGAGCTCTACCCCAAGATCGTTGGTCTTGCGCACGGCTTAATTGCACGCGCTTTTTCGCTCGAGGCTATCACTCCGGGCAAGACCTCCACCGAGGAACTCGAGTGGTGGTTACGTGAAGCCACCGCGAACCAAAACTTGGACTTATGGTTTCATCCCTCCATCTCCAAACAATCTCGACAACAAGAGGACCCAACTGCACAGGCGGGTTCAACGAGCGGTCTTCCAGATGCAATCCAACCGGGCGACCTTCTCCATGTCGACTTTGGGATCACCTACCTCAGGCTCAACACGGATACTCAGCAACATGCCTACCTATTGCGAGAGGGCGAGACCGCATTACCCATCGAACTCCAAGTCGCGTTTGATCGAGGCAACCAGCTGCAAGATATTCTTATGGGTCAGTTTAAGACTGGGCTCTCGGGTAACGAGGTATTGCTGGCAAGCCTTGCACAAATGCGGGCGGAAGGCATCGACGGGAAGATCTACACTCACCCGCTCGGCTACCATGGTCACGGGGCGGGACCAACCATCGGCTTATGGGATCAACAGCGGGCCATACCCGGCGGGGGTGACTATCCCCTCTACCCCAACACTGCGTTTTCCATCGAGCTGTCCGCAACGTCAGATCTGGCCAATTGGGAGCAAGCCGTACGAATCATGCTGGAGGAAGACGCGTTATTTGATGGCGACCGCACGACTTTCATTAACGGTCGACAGACCTCGCCCATACTCATCCCAACGGCTCCAGATTAGTATGGGTTCTCTCAGCGTTTAAGCCCTCCGGCAACCAAATAGTGATGTTGGCCATCACTGGGGGCCGCATGTGGAACGCCTGAGTTCTGAGGGGCCTGGGTGACGTTCTCGAGCGCAATGACACAAGGCTCGGCCAAAGAACTCGAGCTGAGCGGGATCATCCCCGTTAGTAATTGAGGAGCAGATGGCACCTCGCTAACAGCAAAATACACTGCGAATGAAATGAAGAAACCTTCCGGCTTTCTTCATTTCAGGTTGTTAAGCTCCATAATCACTATCTGCGCGTCGATGGCGAGGTCGAGATGCAACATGGCAAACAAGTCGAAATTCTAAAAGTGTTGATGGCCCAGCTAGATGAAGGCAGGAGCTTCGATGCCGGCGTTCAATACCGGCACCAAACCAAGGCCTACGTCTGCCCTGAGCGAGCAGCGAAAGAGGAGCATCTTCTTTTCAAAGCACATCCCCAGCTCATTGGTTTGTCCGGCGACTTACCCAATGCAGGCAGCTACCTTACCCTGGATGATTTCGGCGTGCCCATTCTGGCCACGAGGGACAAAGACGGCCGATTCCGTGCCTTCATCAATGCCTGCCGGCACCGCGCCGCCCGCGTCGCAGGCGAACCCCGCGGGCAGTCGACTGTCTTCATGTGCCCCTTCCATCAGTGGAGCTATGCACCATCTGGCGAACTCATCAATATTCCGAATGAAGATCACTTCGGCGCCATCGACAAATCCTGCCGAGGGCTCATTGAGCTTCCGGCTGCTGAGCATTGCGGGCTGTTATTTGTTCACCCAGAGCAAAACGGACGCCTCGAACCCGTTCAGCTTCTTGGCGCTGACCTCGCTGAAGAACTCAGCACCTTCCCCACAGCGCGCCATCAGTTTGCGGGCGAAACCACCATCGCCAAGCGACTCAATTGGAAACTGGCTAACGATACCTTCGGAGAAACCTATCACTTCGGCAAGCTTCATAAAGATACTCTTGGGCGGCTTTTCCACGGGAATAATCTTCATTTTGAGTGCTTTGGTCGCCACCATCGGTTTGTCACTGCCAGCCGAGGGATTGATCAGATGCGGGCGCAACCCGAGACCGAATGGAAGATATCGAATGGCACCTTTGTGATGTACCACCTCTTTCCTAACATTCAGTTTTTGATTGGCGAGCAAACAGCGACCTTGATTCGTATCTACCCAAAACTGGGCGACCCCTCATCCTCGGTGACTCGCATCAGCTTTTACTATTCACCCGAACTCATGGCCTACGCTCAGAATCGAGATGCAGCAGCCAAGTCGCTAGGCGATGTCTACGACCCCAACAATGATCGAAGCGGCAACGTCGAAGGCAATCTCGAAGTCTTCAAGTCCACCATCGAAGACGAGGATTATGTGATGGGTGAGATGCAGCAGCGCGCTGCAGAAGATGGCACGCTCGACGAAATTATCTTCGGGCGCAATGAGCCTGCGCTGCACCACTTTCACACAAGCTTTAATGAGGTGTTGGGCGAGCCGCCGCTAGAACGGCTCTGAAAGAGTCAGCGGAAATAGATCTGGGACCGGATGGTCACACGTACGCGCACTCCAGTCGTGCAGTTCTGCGGACTCAACCCACCCTCCACGACTCGAGGCATCACGGGTGGCAGCGTAGCCCCCACCCGCCGCGCAGTGATCCCCCCTGCATCCTGCACCTGAGGCATCAAATGCAGCACACCCAAACAGGTAGTGATCGCAACATTCGGCGCTGAGACCCGTTCGTAATTTCCTCCCGCCTCCCTACTTGCCTGCTAGTGGATATCGATCACCCAGAAGAGGCTAGACAATAAGTCTTCGTTAATGGCGGGAGTCTCTGCCGTGAGTATCCTACCCAGCACTCGATGCAGCATGGGCCGTCAACAGACCCGAGCTCTGCCAAACACGCTGGCCTGAGCTCAAACCCTCAATTAATCTTGCTCAGGAATAACTAAGCGTAGTGGGTTGGCGATAAGTAATGATCGAGGCCATCGAGGTCTTGCTCACTCGCTTCTAGGCGGCTGATCGTTTGGAGATGTACTTCATCTGGACCGTCATAAATCCTGAAGGCCCGCGCGCGGGTAAAGGCCCTTGCGGCCGGCGTATCGTCCGTCACGCCTCGTGCACCAAAAAGCTGAATCGCCCGGTCCGCAATCGCTTGATAAGTTCTCGCAACCGCTACCTTGATCATTGAAATTTGCTTTCTGGCGACCTTATTACCCACCGTATCTAACAGATGAGCTGTTTGCTGCACAATCAAGCGCGCCTGGTCTAATTCAATGCGCGAAAGCGCAATCGCCTCACGCGTTGATGAGTAGCTATCGATTCGCGCGCCAAACGTACTGCGCTCTTGTGAACGCTTCACCATCAAACTGATCAGCACCTCGCATTCACCAATGGCTCGCATGCAGTGATGCAAACGCGCTGGCCCGAGTCGCGCCTGGCCGATGGCAAAACCTGCGCCCTCTTCACCGAGCAGGTTATCTACCGGCACACGCACATCTTCCAGGACCAATTCAGGATGCGTGTTATGAGGCGACACATGGGAAAAGACGGGCAAATTACGAACGAATCGAACCCCAGCGGTGTCGACGGGGACGATTACCAGGCTCTGCCTCTGACTCTTCGGGCCAGTCGGGTCCGTCACCCCAACAAGAATGAGAAATTTGCAATTCGCGTGAGAGCCGTTGGAGGCAAACCACTTGCGGCCGTTAATGACCCACTCGTCACCATCGCGTTCGATCCGGGTACCAAGGTTGGTGGGGTCCGATGAAGCAACGTCAGGCTCCGTCATCGCAAACGCTGAGCCCAACTCGCCCTCGAGGAGCGGCTTAAGCCAAGCCTCCTTCTGAGCATCAGAGCCAAAAATCTGCAACAACTCCATATTCGGCACATCGGGCGCATGGCAATTAAACACGCGACTCGCCCACTCAAGGCGCCCTAACACCTCGGCAACCCCGGTGAACTCTAAATTGGTGAGCCGAGTCCCGGGCTCGTCTTCGGCGAGACGTGGCAAGGCCATGTTCCAAAGGCCTAGTTCCCTTGCCTCTTGCTGCAGCGTTTTTTCAATCTCTGGCACGGCCTGCCCAGCCGCCGCTTGTTCCTGCCAAAGCGCGTGATTGGGCAGCACTCGATGATCAAAGAAGTCACGGACCTGATCCCGAATGGCAAGTGCTTTAGGCGGCAATTCAAACATGGCTGAGCTCACAAAAAAAAGAGCAATCAGCATATCAACAAAAGGGATTTAAATTTGGGGGACCGTATTCAGTGCCGCTTGCTATGAATGCTAGATGGCAGTCTCTAGCGGATCAACCTGGACCATTGTCCTCGAGCCGCGCGAGTTAGACTGGCGCTTTTAGCAAATAAAAATAAGGTTTAATCAAGCCATCTGAAAGACGATGATCAAAATCGCGAGAGCGCCAGCGCCAGCCAGCATCAAGACGACATCTCGGTCGGCTCCAAACAATTTCACTGCCATGTTTTTTCTTTTTCTATTTCGACGAACAGCTTTTCTTGCCATAGTCCAATTTTTTCTCATTTGATCCTAAAAAAACGCGCGCGGCAAATAACCACGATCGCCAATGACGACGAATTTAGGCGGAACCAGGGTACCAATCAACTAAAAAGGGAAGGTCTCATCGAATATTGATTTAGGTTAGGTAAAGCGCCACCCTGTTTTGTGGTGAGCAATCAATGAAAATCAAACTGGTTCGGCAATTCAAACTCTCACCGACCACAAGCAGGAACAGTATTGAGGAGAGGTCCGAGAACCAACGAACACAACCATTATTGTTCTCACCTTTGGGACCCGTTTTTATAGACTACATTGTCTACTGCTCCAGCTCGTTCACGAAAGTTCTGAAGCTGGACAAGTACTTCAGAGATCTTTAGAGATTAGATTGGTGGAGCTAGGCGGGGTCAACTAATTTTTCTACCCCTTCTAGCCCTTTAATTTACGTAGCCTAAAGCGATAACGCGCCATAGAAAATCCAAAATGTGTTACCAAGAATTAGAAGAGCCCCCCGGGCAGGTGGCCACCCCACCGCCTGCCTAGATATAGGTGGTGTCGGAGATTTTGAGGGACCTTGGAGTGTCAACTTAAAGACTGGATTTGCAGGATACCAGCCCACAGAAGGAAGAAGTAGAGCCCCGAATACAGTGAGACATAAACACCAGTGACTATTCCAAACTCCAAAGGATTATCAAGAGCGACCTTTGGCCTCAGGGTAGCTATCACCATCATTGCGAGCAACGAGTAGATGAACGGCAGCAAAGCGATATTCAAGGCACCACTTAGATCCTGAGTAGAGGATCCCAAGAAAATGATTAACCCCAGTAGATTTAGAACGAAAGATAACAACGGTAAACTGCGATACAACGCCACAACAAGATCACTAGAACCTCGCATTTTTTCGCAGAGAAGTACAACAAGGCACAGGCTGAACCAAAAAATTAGCGTATTCAAATCAATGAATGCACTAACGCCTATTGCTGAGTCCATTGCCCAAACTTGAATTAAAACCAGAGCAATCAAGACTGAAACTCTGTGGGGAACTCCTCGTATTGAGCTATCTGCGAGAGATGAGCTGCTTTGCCTGAAGATTAATAGAATTGTTAGTCCATAGAGAAAAGTTAGATACAGTATTGCCGAGGCCGGTGCGATCGTAGCGATATCGGTGAGGTTTTCGATCATTCCGACCGCACCAATCAAGACTCCCAAAGTACCGAAATTGACCGCCCAGGTTGCAGCTAGAGCAAGTTGGTCTTTTCGTTGACTCAACGCTCCAAGACTCAATACTAAAAGACTTCCAATAACCAAAATTACTGAAGCAGGATCAAATAATTGAAAAAAATATCCCATAAAGAAGGCTCGCTTTTGACTGACTTACTTTACCGAAAACATAATTTCCTTACAGCATGAATCGGTTGCAAAAGTACTCGCTAGACTGAAAGCTTCTGTGATTGAAATATCAACTCTTCAAGAGCGCACCTAAGGGTAGGTACTTTGGAATTCATTCCTATGCATACACAGAGGAACCTGAGGAGGTTCTTAGAGTATCTTAGGATGTTAGGTTAACGAATGAGCGAAAGGATCATCTGAGGCTGAGCGTTTGCCTGAGCGAGCATTGCTGTGCCCGTTTGCTGAAGCACTTGCGACTTGGCAAGTTTAGCTGCCTCAACAGCGAAATCTGCATCTTGGATACGTGATTTAGCGGCCATAGTGTTTTCAGCGACATTCATTAGATTTGAGATGGTGTAATTAAATCGATTTATCTGAGCCCCTATTTCCGCTCTTTGTTGAACAATCTCATTCATCGCAGCCCTGCTCACGAAATTGGCTACCCACGCTGTATGTTCCACGTTCGCATCATCCAAAGACTGGATGATTCCAAACTGAGAATCATAGTAGGAAGTTAAAGAGTCCAATTCAGCCAGGGTAGCGTTTGTTGCACTTGGATGCCCCTCTAGAGTTCTTGGATTCGAGTCAAAGATTGTGGGTACACTGTCCCCAATTTTATCTACCGTAAACTCTGATGCGGACATAAACCTCACGGATCCAGAGAAAGTCAGGGAATCATCTGCTCCTCCTAATAGGGTAACTCCGTCCGCCCAATTCCAAGGGGCATACGCATAAAGAGAGCTGCTCGCCCCCATCTCTAGTTCAATATCCTCTCCCTTTGCATTCCCCAGTTGCACCCCCCAGTCGTATGCATACGCTTCCACTCCTGTTTTTTCACGAATTTCGTTCAAAGCATGGGCAAGGCCTTCATAACTAAAACTATCCACTCCGATGTCATACCCATTGACCGATAATGCTAGTGGTTGGCCCAGCGAACCGTCTACTGCCTCCAAGAATCCCCAGGTGTATGCTCTCGCAAAAACACCCGTTTCAAGGGCTTTTGCATTTACCGCCAACTCAATCTCTTCCGCCGTCTGATTAGCCTCGATCGCTATTGTCGTTACGCCTATGGAATTACTTATCGTGAAGCTGCTCGCTGAAAGACCATTAAGTGGCGGATCTGTATTGGCGTCAGTTCTAAAAGGAGCATCAGACCACAATGCATAGCCCTCCTTCGCGGCTAGAAAATCGACCGCCGCCATAGGAGTTAGAGAAAAATCAATTTGATCACCATCATTTACCCCAACTTGAATCGCAGTTGATTCATTCCAACCAGAAGGCAATGCCTGACTTCCATTAAATTCGGTATCGAAGTAGATTCTATCGACCTCGTCTATAAGCCCCCTAATCTCTGTCTGAATATTGCTCTTGTCTGAACGCGATAAGGTTCCATTTGACGCTTGGATAGATAGCTCGTTTATTCTCTGAACTAACCTGAGGCTAGTCGCCAGCGTGCCGTCTACAGTCTGCAAATAGCTCAAACCATCATTGACATTTTTGACCGCAGCCTGCAAACCTCTTACTTGCGCGGTCATACGCTCAGCGATTGCAAAACCAGCAGCATCATCTGCCGCGGAATTAATCTTCTTACCAGAGGACAATCGCTCCATAGCTGTTTGAAGCTCTTTTGCACTGCTCACAAGAGAACGCTGAGAATTCATTGAGGCAATATTGGTGTTAACGATCAAGCTCATACTTTTCTAAAACTATCGAATGAGCGAAAGGATCATCTGAGGTTGAGCATTAGCTTGAGCGAGCATAGCTGTACCTGATTGCTGAAGCACTTGGGCCTTCGCCAAGCGAGCAGCTTCAACCGCAAAATCTGCATCCTGGATTCTAGATCTCGCAGCGGTAGTGAACTCAACGACATTCAATAAGTTAGAAATCGTATACTGCAGCCTATTTTGCGAAGCCCCATAATCCGCTTTCATGGCACTGACCATATCAATAGCGCCGCTTACAATGTTCAACGCATCGGACGCGCTATTGACTAAATCTACTTGTTCCAGCGTCTTTGATTCGATAACGAAGATGGATGATCCAACTAGATCGTTATCTGGAAGATCAGGACCTCCATCTACTTGGATTCCAGCCTCACCTGACGTAGGTTTAGTAATCAACCCCCTCACTTCATAGTAGCGTGTGGGATCATTACTGAAAGCCACCCAGTCACCTACCGATAGAGATGCCAAAGCACCTCCAGATTCAGATCCAAAAATTTCGGTTAGCTTGGGGTCAGTAGCACTACTTCCAGATGCGTAATTGAAAGAGTCAACCGCGACTCCCAGGTCTCTCTGATTCCATAAGCTCCCGCTTGAAGACTTTAGCTGCTCCGTTACAGCGCCATTATTGTTGACGCTGACTTTCACCTCTAGAGATTTAGCACCGGTTGCGACTAATCTGAACTTCGGGTCTCCATCCACATAAGTTACTCGAACGCCTGATACGGCAGACTCAATCTCACTGGAAACCATCTCTAACCCATTACCTGATCCCGCGGCAAATTCAACCTCAGTGGTGTGACCATCGATGGTAATAGACCAAGTCGTTTCGTAGGTACCTGCGAAATCAATTCCCTCCACGCTGGCTACGAATTCCCCAATCCCTAAATCCGCTGATTTCACCGAACCCAAAGCAAACGAAATCTGGTCGCCATCGTTATAACCAACTTGGATCGATTTTCGTGCAACACTCCCGTCAAGCACATTTTCGTTATTGAAGCTGACGGAATTCGCTACCCGATTTATCTCAGTTATGAGTGCCTCAGCCTCTAAATCTAGATTCGTCCTGTCTGAAATCGAATTAGTCCCATTAGAAGCCTGAACAGCAAGTTCCCTGACTCGTTGGAGCATGTCGGTTACATCGTTCGATGCATTTTCAATAACGGCAATCATCGATAATCCATCTGCCGCATTCTTTGCCGCCATGGTCAACCCTCGAATCTGAGCTGTCATGGACTCAGCGATGGCAAAACCAGCAGCATCATCTGCCGCGGAATTAATCTTCTTACCTGAAGACAATCGCTCCATGGCTGTTTGAAGCTCTTTTGCACTGCTCATAAGAGAACGCTGAGCATTCATTGAGGCTATGTTTGTATTGACGACCAAGCTCATACCTCTACTCCTTAAACGTCGTTATGTAAGCCGACTCTTCATGCCTCTTCAGGAGCCATCGAAAGAGGTCAAAAAAGATCAGCCATAACCTAAAACACGGCAAACTATTGCCTCCTACATGCGCAATCGGCCAGATATCAGAAATCTTTAGCGTTTTTTGCTTGCTTAATCGCAAGCACCAAAAGCGAACTAAAGTTGCAGGCGCCGCTTACTTGGAGCAATTTCAAGCTTCTTACTGACCATCAACTCAAAACGAATATTGTCAAGGAGAAAGAAATGATAAGAAATCTAGCAACCCTTTTAATTTTTTTGATCCCAACCATCGCACTGGCTGACAACCATTCCAGCGATGGTCTCATGCTACCTAAACGGCAAGCTGACACAGTAATGGAAGTTACTTCTGTGTCTCTGGGAGAGGAGATTTCATCAATTGACGCTATTGGCGATATGGGTGTTTATGGCAAGGTCTATGTCACCTTTTATCTTGAGGCCAATGGTAAGGTCCATGGTCGCGGAGTTGGCGCGACGGCAGATGGCACCATTCAAGGAATTTTCTCTGGGTATTGGGACCGAGATGATGGCTTAATCACGATGAGACACGTCGTCCAACTATCCGATGGAACGATGAATTTAGATGTTGTTACGTTCGACCCGCTAAAAAAAGAACTTATCGTGAGGGCACACACGCTGAAGTAATCTGATAAAACTAGAAAGTACCATTTGAAGCTGCGCCTGAGAGTCGCAAGATTTTCGAAGGCGCAAGCTTATTCTCCGTATGTCTAACTAAAGGAAATGAAGGTATGTCGATTGAGGTTAAAAGCTTTTCTGAGTCCACAGAGGTAAACGAGCCGAATAATGCAAAGGTCGAAGCGATTGTTGTAGGTGGCCAGAGAATCATGAGATTGACCTTGCAGCCCGGATGGAAGTGGTCGAGTGATATCAAACCGAATGTTGGGACAGATTCATGTCAGACCAAACATTTAGGAATAATCATTTCCGGTGAGGTACATGCCGTCCATGATGATGGAACCAGCGCGACTTATAAATCCGGTGATGCTTACTCGATCGAGCCGGGGCATGACGCATGGGTAGTTGGAAGCGAGGCAGCGATCTGCTTTGAATTCCACGGGGCTTGGGGCGAATAGAGCCCCTTTCGGATATCCTGCGCTAGGGGTATGTTGTAACTAAAGCAGCCAGAAAGAATTGTGCTCACGTTCCCATACCCCCCAA
>Ga0255768_10002831_pt1 | contig 17375 bp, 20 predicted proteins | sample 071ome_33_FD_179983 | JGI IMG/M metagenome (GOLD analysis project Ga0255768, IMG submission 179983) | Coastal salt marsh microbial communities from the Groves Creek Marsh, Skidaway Island, Georgia - 071412AT metaG (version 2) | ecosystem: Environmental > Aquatic > Marine > Intertidal zone >...
AGAGTCTGCATTACCACACGTTTATAGTGCGCACAAAGCATGGAGTAAAAATATGTCAGAGCAGTTACAACAAGTACATGAATTTGTACGCACAGATGAATCTGTAGAATTGGGCAGAACATGTGGTGACAAGGCTTACTTTGAATCATTAAGTTTTGTTGACACAAAAGCATTATTAAGAACAGTACTAGAACAAGTATCAGAACAAGCAGACGGAGCAATCAAAGAGTTTGCAACTAAATGGGCATCTCGAATTGACACACTAGAAGAGCATGTTGATGAATCTTTAAAAGAAGAATACGGTATGGCTGTACAACTTGCCAAGCAGTATATTAAGGGTGTTAAGTCGATCAAGGAAAGCCAACCGATAGTACAACAAGATGCTGAAACATATCAAGACGTTGCATTTGAATCTGATGAATATGCAGACTGGGCAGACAGTATGGTTGAAGACAATGAAGTTGACGAAGATGCAATACGTGAACTTGCATTGTATATTGAAAATGATGGTCAACTATACCAACAACAAGGTGAGCCTATTATGCGTAACCTTTCACGCAAGTGGGACAAAGGTATATATGACCACGATAAAGCAAAAACATTATGGAAGTATTATGCAGATACTGGTGCTAAGAAGTATGGCAAAGAACATGGTGCAAATGATGGCTTTAAAATGTTCCCACCAGCAGTACGTAGAGCAGTTGCAAGTGAACTAGCAGATAATTGGCACGAAGAACTAAAGGCTGGTAACAAAATGGAAGGCGCACCAGCAGGATATGATCCAGAAAAAGACCCAGTAACACAGTCAATGCCTGCATATAAAATTGCTAAAGGTGCTACTAAGGTTGGTAAGGCTATTAAAGGTGCAATAGATAAAATTAATCCATTTAAGAAAGACGAGGATGTTAACGAAGGCGACGTAGCACCACACGAAAAGTTACAAAAACTAGTAGGACAGCATTTTCCTGTAGGACAAGACGGTAGTAATGCTATTACAGCACTACAAGGTATTATAGATGATGAAGGACTTAATGCTGAAATACAAAAGATGGCAGACGAAAAAGGTCCTGACACTTGTGGTAGACCAGCAGTACACAAGTACTTGTCAGACGTAAACCCAGAGTTATTGAAGTTATTAGACTTTGGTGACATGACAATGGAAACACTGGGTGGCGATGCTAGTGAAGATTTCATCGATGCAGTTACAGACAAAAAGAAAAAGAAACACGGCGAAACAACGGCAGAAGATATTAAAAGATTAAGCGGAATTAAATAGTAAATTTAACCGTTTAGCATTGACTAGATAAATAAAATTGTATACACTACTAAAGTGGTGTGTGCATATTAGGCATACATTATGGCAAACTTATTAAGGAGAAAACATTATGGCAACATCATTGGCCGATATCAGAGCAAGACTGCAACAACAAGAAACACGATCAAGTGGTAGTTCAAGTGGAGGTGGCGACAATGCTATCTTTGCACACTGGAACATAAAAGAAGGTGAGACCGCAACTATCAGGTTCCTTCCTGATGGAGATACTAAAAACGATTTTTTCTGGGTAGAACGTGCTATGATCCGTTTACCTTTCCAGGGTATTAAAGGACAAGCAGACAGCAAACCTGTACAGGTACAAGTACCCTGTGTTGAGATGTGGGGAGAATCCTGTCCTATTCTAGCAGAAGTTAGAACATGGTTTAAAGACAAGAGTCTTGAGGACATGGGTCGTAAGTACTGGAAAAAACGTAGTTACTTGTTTCAAGGTTTTGTTAGAGAGAATCCAATGCAGGAAGATACAACACCTGAAAACCCAATTCGCAGATTTGTAATTAGTCCACAAATCTTTAACTTGATTAAGTCAGCACTACTTGACCCAGACATGGTTGAGTTGCCAACTGACTATACACAAGGTTTAGACTTCAGAGTAGTTAAAACTACAAAAGGTGGTTACAGTGACTACTCTACAAGTAATTGGGCAAGGCGAGAGTCTGCACTTACATCAACAGAAACAGCGGCTATAGAACAATATGGTTTATTCAATCTAGCAGACTTCTTGCCCAAGCGTCCAGATGAGACAGCTCTTAAAGTTATGAAAGAGATGTTTGAAGCATCAGTTGATGGGCAACCATATGATGCAGACAAGTGGGGCAACTACTTTAGACCAGCTGGTGTAGTTATTGCTAACGCACAACCTGCAACTGAAAGTGCTCCTACTCCACAACCTGCGGCACAGCCTGCTCCTACACCAGCACCAACAGTAGAAGCACAACCTGAGCCTGTAGCAGAAACAGCACCTGCAGAAGCAACTGCTCCTGTAGAGGCTAGCAAACCATCAAGCCAAAGAGCAGAAGACATTTTGGCTATGATTAGAAATAGACAGAAGTAATACCTCCTAGTAGTAAGTAGTTAGAAGTGGGTACCCGGGTGGGTACCTGCTTTAATACTACAACATATATGTTGACACAACTCGATTACGAACTATTTCCCGACACACCTGAGGTATATCGATTACCATCGGGCAAATTTGTGGCTAAAATACTTAAAAATGCATCAAGTAGTATAGATAAAGAAGGGTACAAGTTAGCAACACTGAAAGAACTACAACAAGCACAAACAATTACAGTTTATTGGCGAGAACCTATTGCAAGGTTTAAAAGTGGTGTAAGTACTTTTGTACACCAGACTGGCATTAGCATGCATACGGCTGTAAAGTATTTGTTTTTGAATAGACATTATGCGCCACAGTTTTACACTCTAATTAACTTGCATCGTTACATGAGTAAAGAAACAAGTTTTGTGTTTAAAAGCATAGACAAAATTAGAGAAGTAACAGTATTTCACGAACGACCTTATAATACAATGGATGTGCCTGTGTCTGACAAAGTACAGTTCTATATGACTTGTGATAAGATGATATGGGATAACTACATAGGTGAGCAAGTACACTTCGACGAACTAATGCGTGTACTTCGTATTAACTATAAGGAATACTATAAAGAAGTTTTTGAGCATAGTAAAAACATACATGAAAGCATTTAAAGAGCTAGAGTGTCACGGTATAATCCATATACAGCAAGAAGTAATGGAGCATCTTGCACACTACACATTAGAAGAAGGATGGAATGATATAGACGAGGCCACTTGTCTACGTAGTTGTCCTACTCTTATGAATTGGCTAGTTAAAGAACACAAGTTACACCCAAGAGACATTGCTTGCACATACCTTACAAGACACTTAGATTTACACGTAGATGCAAAGCCAGTAGTCGCTAAACTTAACATACCTATACAGAATTGTGTGGGTAACATAAACTATTGGTACGATGAGGACGTAAGTTATCGTCCCAAAGTTGAGGACAAGTTTGGCAGAGAAGTATACGACTTAAAAGGATGGGTAGCAAACTCAGACATAATTACACACAAGATGTTTACTAAGCCTATTGTGTTTAACAGTCAAATACCACACGGCGTTAAAATAACATATGGTCCACGTATAGTATTAAGTATTACATTTTTCAATGAACCTGTAAATGAATTGTACAAGATTTAGACATTTTGCAAGATTAAATCCAGACGGCACAGTTAGTCGTTGTGGGCATATGGTTAATGCACCTCGCTTCGAATCATTTAATGAAATGAATGCCAGTGAGTGGAATCAAAACTTAGGCAACTGGCCTGATGAATGCATACGTTGTCGTGTTAGCGAAAACGAAGGAAAAGAAAGTATTAGACAGTTTGCTGAAAAACAACATCAAGAACTACATAACATACGCAGAGATTATCTCGTTATAGGCGGAGTTCTAGACAATGTCTGCAATAGTGCCTGTCAACATTGTAATCCACATCTTAGTACAAAGTTTGGTGCTATTGCCAATAAAACGATAGCAGTAGATAACACAGATAAATTTTATGACTTTCCGCAAGAGCGTATTGTTAAACTAGATATCAACGGTGGAGAACCTACAGCAAGTCCCAACTATAAAAAACTGTTAGAGTACTTGCCAACTAACATACGTTATGTGAGAATAAACACCAACGGTAGCCTTAGAATTGATCCCAAGCCATTGTTAAAACGTGGTATAGATGTTACAATAACAATGAGCTTGGATGGCATAGACAAAGTACACGATTACTTGCGTTGGCCAGTGACATGGAAAACATGGCTCAAGCAGTTTAATTATTACAATAAGTTTAAGAATGAAAACTTTCATTTAGACTTATGGTCTACTATAAGTGCATTAAACATTGGTGACTTCAATAACATTAAACAATTTGTAGAAAGTAAAAAAGTTAATTGGTCATGGGCATTTTTAGAATCACCAGATGTACTAAGTGTAAGACACACAAACTTTTTAACAGAGCCACACAAAGACTTGTTTGAGAATGTTGTAGGCACTGAACAAGATAACAGTCATAAACTTACAGAGTGGATGCTGTATCAAGACACTATTCGTAAAATCAACTACAAGGACTACTTATGAAAATAGCAATTACAGGTGGTAGCAATGGCATTGGTCGAGCCATAGTAGAGCATTATGTTAAAAAAGGACATACAGTATTAGATTACAGTAAGCGCAACGGTTGGGACATACAACATCACGAACGTATAGCAGAGCGTGTTGCACAAGCAGACTGGTTCTTTAATAATGCACAACAAGGTTACGCACAAACAGAACTATTGTTTGATGTTTACGAACGTTGGCGTGATCAACCAGGCAAAAAGATTATTAACATTAGCAGTATGATGGCAGGTATGACTTTTAGTTGTTTAGAAGGCTTTGATATGTTAAAGTACCATCATCAAAAACGCACACTAGAGTCAGCAGTAGAAGTATTACGTAACAACTTAACATGGCCACAGTTAGTTATTGTGCGTCCTGGTAAAGTAGACACACAAGGTGAAGGTGGTGCTAATGTTACAGCATGGGTAGAAAAACTTACTAACATATTGGATCATGACCAAGTTGGTATGGAAGTATACGACATTAGTCTAGCGTAATGGATCCCAAAGAATACGTTACTAGCGAAATACGTTGCCCTGTTCCTTGGACCGGCATGATGGTCAACCATGACGGACAAGTTAAGAATTGTATTCGGGCATACGAGGACATAGGCGATTTAAAGACTACACCAATACGTGATATTGTATTAGGCAGTAAGAATAAAGAAGTGCAACAAACACAACAACAAAATCAAAAACATGCAAGTTGTCAAGGTTGTTACAAACTAGAAGAACAAAAGACAGACTTCAACATTGTAAGTGATAGGAAGTATTACATAAAAGAACTACGCAATGTAGACAGAGGTTTATACGACCACAACACACATGAATTACATCAAATCGATGTACGCTGGCAAAACACTTGTAACTTTGCTTGTATATATTGCGGACCAGACTTTAGTAGTAAATGGAGTCAAGAACTCAACTACCATTTACCAAAGCCTAGCGAAGAAAATTATAAAGACTTGCGTAACTATATTTTTGATAATGTTAAAAACTTAAAGAATGTTTACCTAGCAGGCGGCGAACCAATGCTTATGACAGAGAATGAAGAACTCTTAGAGTTACTGTTAAAACATAATCCCGATGTAAGTCTGCGCATCAACACTAACCTTAGTCATACAAACACTGAAGTGTTTGATTTGGCATGCAAGTTCAAAAACGTACATTGGACAGTTAGTGCTGAAACAATGGGTACAGATTACGAGTACATTCGGTACGGTGGAGATTGGGCAACATTCTGTGCCAATCTACGTTGGATCAAAGACGCAGGGCATAAGATTACATTCAATATGCTATACTTTGCTCTTAATGCATTTACTATGTTTTACTTTGTTGACAAGTTCAAAAATGACTGGAACTTTCATCCAAATGCATTTGTGATTGGACCAGTACTTAATCCAGTAGCACTTAATATTCGGCATCTTCCTAAATTGACACTAGATAAAATTAGTGCTATACTACAAGAGAAAATTAACGAAAATCCAGGATATTTGTTGGAAGATAGTTATAGAAATTTATTGAGATATATACAAGAGCCGTTTGAGAAAGATCCAAACAGCACTATAGAATTTTTAAAGGCAATAGATGCTCGCAGAGGCACAGACAGTGAGCAAGTATTTCCTTACATTTATAAACTTATGAGGCAATAACATGGCACAAAAACCGTTTGACGTATCAAAATTTAGAAAAGGCTTAACTAAGAGCATTGACGGCATTAGTTTTGGCTTTAACGATCCTACAGACTGGATCTCAACAGGCAACTATGCCTTAAACTATCTTATTAGTGGAGACTTTAACAAAGGTGTACCATTAGGCAAAGTAACTGTATTTGCTGGTGAGTCTGGCGCAGGTAAAAGTTACATTTGCTCAGGCAACATTATTAAGTCTGCACAAGACCAAGGCATTTATGTTGTACTAGTAGATAGTGAAAACGCACTTGATGAAAGTTGGTTACATGCACTAGGTGTAGACACAAGCGAGGACAAGTTGTTGCGTTTGGGTTTGGCTATGATTGATGATGTAGCAAAAACTATTAGTGAGTTTATGAAAGACTACAGATCGTTGCCAGAAGATGACAGACCTAAGGTGCTGTTTGTTATTGACTCATTGGGTATGTTACTAACACCAACAGATGTTGATCAATTTGACAAAGGTGATTTAAAAGGTGACATGGGTCGTAAGCCTAAAGCACTAACCGCACTTGTACGTAACTGTGTTAACATGTTTGGTAGTCACAACGTGGGCATGGTGTGTACTAATCATACGTATGCATCGCAAGACATGTTTGATCCAGATGACAAGATCAGTGGCGGACAAGGTTTTATCTATGCTTCAAGTATTGTAGTTGCTATGAAGAAAATGAAACTTAAAGAAGATGAAGAAGGCAACAAGATATCAGAAGTAAAAGGTATTAGAGCAGGCTGTAAAGTAATGAAAACACGTTATGCAAAACCATTTGAAGGTGTACAGGTTAAGATCCCTTATGAAACAGGTATGAATCCATACAGTGGACTAGTAGACTTGTTTGAGAAAAAGAACTTGTTACAAAAAGACGGCAATCGACTCAAGCATGTAGATTCTAAAGGTGAAGAGGTTAAACAATATCGTAAGGAGTGGGAACGCAACGAAGGTGGTTGCTTAGACAGTATCATTAACAACTGGGGTAAAATTGAAAAGGCTACTGAAGAACCTGCTCAAGAAGAAGTTGTTGATGAAGTACCTGCTCAAGAAGAACTACAGTAGTCTACTAATAAGTGAGGAAAATTAAATGTCAGTAGAATTAGATGTATTAACAGAAACATACTTAATTATGAAAGAGTATGTACCTAGTAAAGATAGACAAACTGCCGCAGATCAACTTGTAGGCAATCTAGTAGACATGGGTATCAATGACTTAGAGTTTGAGAAGTTTTGTGCTACTGACTCTTATCTAAAAAGAGCAGGTGAAGATTATCTTGATGATGATCTTGACGACGATGACATGGACGAATTAGAATTTGAAGACTAATGTGGTATAATAAAGTAGTTCAAGACTTGGCTTTTTTGCCTGACTTCATTGCACACTATAACAATGAACTAGACGAAGCCAAGGCTGAGGTTAAAATTTACGGCAACGTAGAAAAGAGCCTTAGTAACTTGCCTGGCATTACTGAGCATAGATTTAATCAGTTACAGGAAATAGAGGCAGTACTAAACTACCTCAACATTGAACTACGACGCATTAGACGTAAATGGTTTAAGAAATACCTAGAAGGTTATCAACGTGCATTGACCAGTAGAGATGCTGAGAAGTATGTTGATGGCGAGGACGAAGTAGTAGACTTTGAAACACTTATAAATGAAGTTGCGCTACTTCGTAATCGTTGGCTAGGTATTATGAAAGGCTTAGAAGCCAAACAATGGCAATTAGGTCATATTACTAGACTGCGAACAGCAGGTATGGAAGATGTAAGTGTATGAGACAACTAACACCGGAAGAAAGTCACCAACAAAGTTTATTCACATTGGAGGCACTATACAAACACGATGACTTAATGGACAGCATTAAGAGCGTTGCAGATGTAGGGTGTGGTACAGGTTTAGATATACAATGGTGGGCAACATGTGAGAGTAGAGACGATGTTCCTATTCCGCACAACTACAAATGTTATGCTGTTGACTTAAATCCTAAAATTAATTATGACATACCTAAAAATCTTTCAGTATTGAAGAAGGATTTTACAAAAGGCCCGTTTCTATCTACCAAGGTAGACTTGATATGGAGTCATGACAGTTTAGGTTATGTTTTAAATCCATATGAAACACTTGCAGTATGGAACGAACAAATGAAAGCGGGCGGTATGCTTTGTTGTATACTACCACAGACTCATAACATAGAGTACAATAGAATACATTGTAATCACTTTCCTGGACACTTTTATAACTTTAACATTGTTAATCTAGTTTATATGCTGGCTTGTGCAGGATTTGACTGTAAGGACGGACTGTTTTATAAAGGACAACATGATCCTTGGCTTCATGCAGTCGTGTATAAAAGCAAACACAAGCCTATGGATCCTATGACCACGTCCTGGCATGATTTAAGGGAAAAGAAACTTTTACCACAAAGTTTTGAAGAAAGTATAGATAGAGTTAATCACGTAAGTAATCAGCCACACTTAATACTTAGGTGGATTGACGGGACTCTATTTGATGTAGCACATACGGCCTAAGTCTACGCCAAGGTGTGCCTTCTTGTATCTCATCTAAGAACCATTCTGTATTACGTAACTTTTTAATCCACTCTTTACGATCCTGCTTATTAGGTACTAGAGGAGTTGCATAGTCTGTTCTAGCAACAGGTAATGCTAGGCTTTCTTTAGCAACAATAGCAGGTACTCCTGCAATAATGGCTTCTATTGCTGATCCTCCGGTGGGACTTACTACACAATAAGCGTTATCTAATATTTCTAAAAAGTCAGTGTCGTCTTTGTCTCCACGTGATTGACATTTTTCAATTTGGTATTTGTTATATACACTTTGTGGTACAGGGTACCTAGGATGTGGTCTAACTATAATATTCTTATTAGGATGAAATAGTTTTATTTGAGGAATAATATTGTCTAACCATTGATCTGTGCTAGGCATATCACACCATAGTTCGCTGGCTTCATTTTGACAGCATATGATAATATCAGTACCTTGTTGATTGAATGGTCGAGAAACGAAATCAAAACGTTCATGCCTACCTTCAATGACGGGATTATCTAAATGTCCGTAGTAACCAGTATTATTAATGTGATTAACAGCAATGCGCCATGAATGATTGCGCTTCAGTACACCAACTTCGATAATCACAATAGGCTTGCCCTGGCTACGAAAATGATCGTATACTGCTCGGTTGCCTTGCATACGCCCACGCCACAATACACTCCATATTACAGCAACATCTGCTGACATATCTTCGTGGACCACTTGGTCTGTTTTTGCTACGGTGTTCTCAAATGCCTTATAAATATCTTGACCAGCAAGTGCAACATTGTTGTGCCAAAAGCTAATTTTCATAAAACATATTTAATATGATACTAGGTGTAAGTTACGGATTCCATGACGCAGGCGTAACATTAATCAATGAAAAAGAAATACTATTTGCAGGACATACTGAACGCTTCAGTAAGCACAAGCACGACAACTGGATTAACAAACAGATATTTGAAGAAGCATTTCGGTATGGCAAACCTGACAGCATAATCTATTACGAAAATCCCTGGAATAAAAAACTTAGACAAGCATTTGCTGGACAATGGGACGATGCTCTACAATGGCCCACTGTAAAAACAAACTTACGTTACTTTACAGGACTGTCAGATATTCCGGTTTACTATGCCGATCATCACGAATCACATGCCGCCGCTGGCTTTGCTACTAGTCCGTTTCAAAGTGCCGCAGTTGTTGTAGTGGATGCTATAGGCGAGTGGGATACTATGAGTATTTGGCATGCTCGAGAAGACTGGGACGGCGAAGTAGAGTACGTAAAACTTTGGTCGAACAAGTATCCTCACAGTATCGGACTAATGTACTCTGCATTTACACAACGTGTGGGCCTAAAGCCACTAGATGAGGAATATATCTTAATGGGCATGAGTGCATTTGGTAATGGCAAACTTAGTAGCACTATTAAGAGTGACTTAATAAGTGATCCTTGGAGGCTTAAATTTAGCAAAAATATGCACTTGGGCATTGAAAAAGACTACTTAAAAGACTCTAAAGACACCGATATTGCCGCAGGTGTACAAGTACTAACGGAAGAACTGTTAGATGTTGTATTCCGTAAGGCTCGTGAACTAACAGGCGAATCTAGTGTTGTGTTTATGGGCGGAGTAGCACTTAACTGTGTAGCAAATAGAAACATTGGCAAATACTTTGAAGACATTTGGATTATGCCTAATCCGGGTGATGCTGGTAGTAGTCTAGGAGCCGCCGCTATACTACAAGGTACTAAGTTAAATTGGCGACACCCCTATTTGGGTACTGACATACCAGGTGAGTACCCTGTAAAAGAACTTGTAAATTATCTTAAAGAGCATAAGATTGCAGGTGTAGCAAGCGGCAGAGCAGAGTTTGGTCCTAGAGCATTAGGACATCGCAGTCTATTAGCAGACCCCCGCGGTATAGAAATAAAGGATGCTGTTAATAAAATTAAAAAGCGACAACTATTCAGACCATTCGCTCCTGCCATACTTGCTGAACATGTACACGACTACTTTGACATGCCTATGGCTTGGGAAGACAGTCCCTATATGCAAGTAGTTGCTACGTGTAAAAAACCCGAAGACTTTCCTGCTATTGTACACGTTGATGGCACAAGCCGTGTACAAACAGTTAGCAAGAAAGACAGCCCTGGCTTTAGAAAGTTATTAGAAGCATGGTATGCAGAAACAGGATGCCCTATGTTGTTAAACACAAGTTTAAACATTAGGGGAGAGCCCATGGTAGACGATCGTGCTGACGCAGATAGATTTGAGTCAAAGTACGGAGTTCGAGTTTTCTCGTGAACTTATTCTGTCCTGGTCACAAGGTAGACAGCAAAGCCTACCGGGTAATGAATCCTTTACACGAATGTTATGGGTTTAAGAAAATATTAGACTACACATGGGACGGTTCAGGCCCCAGTTTCTTTTGGGGTTTTGTAGGCAAGAACTTTCAACTAGTAAAAGAACATCAAGAACGTCGAGTACGTTGGTACTTTACTGACATGCCGTACTGGGGAAGATGGAACGGATTAAAAGAAGCACTTAGTCCTAATATGGATTTTTATTGGCGTGTTATACCAAATGCAACACATTGTAATTGGATAGGCGATTATCCTGATGATAGATTCAAACGATTAGGAGTTACTGTACATGATTGGCAAACTCGTGGTGATCACATTTTGGTGTGCCCTAGCAGTAGTACTATGGAGCGGTTTATTGGAGAGACTGGCTGGTTAGATCGCACACTACAAACTTTACGCAAGTTTACAGACAGACCGATTAAAGTAAGACACAAACCCAGAGGAGGCGGAACTAGCGGCCCAGCCGCGGCACGGATACCTTTTGCAGAAGAAGCTCGTAATGCACATGCAGTAGTAACATCAGTTAGTATGTCAGCAGTGGAAGCCGCATGTTTAGGCATACCAGTGTTCAGTCATAAACAAGGTCCAGCATATCCTATTGCAGAAACGGACCTTAGTAAGATAGAAACACCTACTAGACCCGACCGCACACAATGGTTAAATACACTAAGTTATTTTCAATTTACAGAACAAGAGTTACTTCAAGGCATAGATAAAATCAATGATCGTATCGTTTTTACCAAAAAATAAATCTAATACTCAAGAACGCATTGTACACAACTTTAATAAAGGTGCAATGGGTCGTACATGGCCAATGGATTGGTGGATGAGAAATAAACGCATACCTAGCAACACTTCGAGAGTAGTTACTGCTGGGCTGTTACGTGGTGGTGGCGACCTCCTAAAGTATCTTATTGCAGGCAATCACAAGTACTATTACATGGACCATGCTTATTTTAAAAGTGGGTATAATAAATCAAGCGAGTGGATGCGTGTAACAGCAGATGGTTTTAACTGTAATAAGATAACTGATACCAATAGTGCAAAGTTCAACAAGATATTTGATAGAACATTTGAGCTTAAGCCTTGGCGCAAAGACGGACAAACGATATTAATATTGCCGCCAACAGATCCCGTAAAGTACGTGTTTGATTGTCACGATTGGTTGGATAGTGTGTTGACTGCTTTACAAGGAAAAACTTCAAGACAAATCGTAGTTAGAACGAAACCTGGTGAAGTGTTATTGGACAACGACGGTAAAGAAATGGGACGTACACCAAAGGATCCTACACAGTTATCGCTAGATGCAGAACTTAGTAGAGCACATTGTGTGATTGCATATCACAGTAGTGTGGCAATACAAGCCGCTATACAAGGAATACCTGTTGTGTGTAGTGAACAGTGTGCGGCATATCCTATCAGCAATAACATATCTGACATAGAACAACCTAAGGAATTTGATCGTTTGTCTTGGCTGTTCAATTTGTGTAACCATCAATTTGACACACACGAGCTACTAAGTGGAAAGGCTTATAGATACTTAGAAGCTGAAAGGCAAAAGCACGGATGAAAAAAGTTCAAGAAGGCAACGGATATAACGGAGAATGGTGGCTACCTGATACCGAAATAAACTTTGTTAAGTCTTTAGAAAAGCATGGCCCTTATCAGCAGAGACAGAGAACAGTTGCATTAGAACATGTTACTAATTGGAACATTGCATTAGACATAGGTGCTAACGTAGGATTTTGGACTAAACCATTGTGCGACAAGTTCAACAAAGTGTATGCTTGGGAACCGCATTTACCTGCAATAGAATGTTGGAAAGAGAATATCAAAAACGAAAACGCAATACTAGAAGAGTGCGCACTCGGAAACAAACAAGAAGAACTTAAATTGTATTATAGTTCTAAGCAATGTGGCGGAACAAGTTTTCATCTTGGAGAACATCTCAAGCACCATGTAGTACAAGTAAAAACTTTAGATGACTACGAGTTTGAAAAGAACTCTGTAGGTTTTGTTAAAATGGACATACAAGAACACGAAATATTTGCTCTACAAGGAGCAAATAAATTTTTAGATGAACAAAATCCTGTACTTTGTATAGAAGCACCTGCCCGTGATCAAAGAGAAATGAATTTGTTCGAACAAATAAAAACATTGCTAGACACAAAAAACTACGAGCTAGTACGTACTACAGGAAAAGAACGGATCTTTATACGACAATGAGTCAATTTAAATACCTACTAGATAAACTAATGGCGGCAGAGTTTACAACTGTGCCGTTTAAACACATATACTTGGACAACTTCTTAAGTGAGGAACACTTTGAACGAGTTACACAAGCAAATCAAATTGATCTTCCTGCACGTGATTCTGATGAAGAAATAATAAGTCTTATACAAAAGAAAGGTTACGAACCTGTTTCCTTTCCTGGATGTACAACTGACATTAATCAGTATTTGAAATGGCGCAAAGGTGTAAACATCTACAAGCACAAACATAATTTGCTAGAAGCGGTGGGTATAAGTTTTAGAATGAAGCGTTACGACGACCCACTGTTACAAGAACTTGTAGACTTTTTAAACACTACTGAGTTTCATGACAGCATAAAAGCAAAGTTTGGTGCTACTGAGCCTACTTATGTAGAGACAGCCATACAAAAGTACATGGACGGATATGAGATAAGTCCACACCCAGACATTAGAAAAAAATGTTTAACATACATGGTTAACATAAACCCTGTAGACAACAGCGAAGACTTAAACTACCACACACATTATTGTACATTTAAGCCCGAGTACCAACCAGTACAAGACTTTTGGAGAGATACTCCCAAGTGGAATACCTGCTGGGTACCTTGGGACTGGTGTACAACAAATTATAGACAGACTAAAAACAACAGCATCGTAATGTTTAGACCCAACTACGATACATTACATGCGGTAAGAGCGCACTACAACCATTTGACCACACAGCGTACACAGATATATGGTAACTTATGGTATAATAAAGTGGACCTAGACGGTGATTATCAGTGGCATGATTTAAAGGAACATGTTCTTTGATTTTGTATAGCCACAGACTAGATGAACGCAATCCAGGAGACTTTTGGAGTTCACCTCATCATTATTTTGACCTTGGCTCCAAGCAAGTGATAGACTGTTTAGATACAGCACTACGTGGCACAGAGTTCCAAAAATATGACTATGATTTACACATAGCAGGCGGCGGCGCTATATTCTCTTCATTGAGATGGGATAAAGAAAATGAATACGTTAGAAAAAATACAAAGTCTCCAGCCCATGTAGTTTGGGGAGCAGGCATAAATTTTAAGGACGGTATTATAAAAGGCATGAAGGAATACGATCTAGTTGGTATTAGAAACTATCGTAAGAGTTATTTTAAAAACTGGATGTTTGTTCCTTGTGTTAGTTGTATGCACGAACTGTTTGACAAAGACTACGAAGTTACGCAAGAATTTGGGGCGGTGCTTCACTTTAAACGTGATCCTGGAGACTACGGAAAACTGCAAGCACAGGGTGTAAAGTTTATACGCAATAAGCCTGCGAAAATTGAGAACGTAATTAATTACATAGGCAAGTGTGAAACAATAATTACTAACAGTTATCACAGTGCGTATTGGGCGATGTTAATGAACAAGCGTGTTATAACATATATACCCAAAGACACTGGTCCAAACAATAAGTTGTTTACATTTGAAATCAATCCCATACAGTATGCAGACGGAGAATTCTCATGGGACTTGTTAAAAAAGCCATACAACTATGATAACTTACTAGAACGTTATAGAGAAAGAAATCGAGTTTTTTACGAAAGGGTAGTAAATGAATATCTTAGTAGCAACATGTCTTAATCAAAAACTATTTGACGAATATGGCTGGAAGTTTTTTGACAGTTATAATTGGTCTTTTGATTTACGTGTGTACAGCGAAGACATCAAGGAGATGCCAACGGCATATCAACATCACCAATTGGTAGACTTGTTCACAGAAACTAACAGTAAAAAGTTTGTTGAAAGACATAAAGATATTCCAGAGCATAATGGATTAGGCAAACATGCTAAAGGTCCTGAGCAAGCAAAATCGTTTGACTTTGATGCAGTACGTTTCAATTATAAAGTATATGCATGGACACATGCTATACTAAATGCACAAGGCTACGACGGTGTTATTTGTATTGATGCAGACAGTGTATTTTATAAACCCATCGATGCTAATTGGTTACGTACACATATACATCGTGATGACACTATGATGACCTACATGGGTAGACCTAACTACAGTGAGTGCGGCTTTTTGTATTTTAACATGGCACATCCTGACACACTAGACTATGCTCGCAGTATGCAAAGTCAATATGACAATGATCATATTTTTAACGAAGATGGTCCAACACACGACAGTATTATTTGGGACAAAGTAAGAGTAAAGTATGAAGAAAAGCGGGGTACTAAAAATCACAATATAGGTGATGACAAAGTAGGACATGTGCAGGCACGTGGAGTTTTAGGTGACGTTTATGACCACATCAAAGGTCCTAAAAGAAAAAAGTTATTAAAGAGTCCGGAGTCTCGTGTTGCGTAGATTATTTGTTACTAGAAAAGATGATAAGAACCCTGGAGACCACTGGGCATGTCCCATACACTTCTTTGACGAGTTCCAAGGAAATGACTGGATAGACATCTTAGATATTGCTTGTGATATTGACGACACAAACTTCGATCAGTACGATCAAATAATTGTAGGTGGCGGTGGATTGCTGTATAATAAAAACTTCGGAGACATACTCACACACATTATAGGTAATCATATTAAAAAAGTATGGATATGGGGTGCTGGCGTGAATGCACCTTATGGTAGAGCGGCATATCAAGATAAAATAGATCAAGACTGCGATAGTTACGATTACGAAATAAATTTTAAAAGAAGTCAAACCGGATTGAGAGATCAGCAAGAATACTTTGACGTACTACCTTGTGTAAGTTGCATGCATCCTGTGTTTGATGAAGAAATTGAAGAAGAATATACGCATCTTGTGATACCTAGTTTTAAGTTCCATGACTTGAATGTACAACAGTTTAACGGTTACAAAAGAATAAACCAAGTTAACAACACAATAGAAAATATTGTGAGAGAAATAAAACGTGCTAAAGTGATTATTACACAAAGTTATCATAGCGCATACTGGGCCGCACTATGTGGCAAACAGCCTGTAATATTTGCTCCTTGGTCCCGTAAATTTCTATACAACAGTTTTGGTGCTCCTGTTGTATCTAGACACAATGCAGACTTTAAAGGTTTGGAGTGGATACTAGACTACAAAAAACAGTCCAAAGACAACGCATATCTATTGGACTGTAGAGAGCGAAATCAAAAATTTTATGAGAAAGTAACAGCCAATGATTAATGTTTTTATAGGATACGACACAAAAGAAAAACCTGCGTTTAATATTTTAAGTTACAGCATACTTAAGAACAGTACTAAGCCTGTAAGCATTACACCCATCTACTTAGAAAACATTAAAGACGACTTTGTGAGAGAGCGTAATAATTTAAGCTCAACAGAATTTAGTTTTAGTAGGTTCATTGTGCCACACTTAATGAACTATCAAGGTTGGGCATTATTTCTAGACTGTGACATGTTAATGACGGCAGACATTAATGAACTATGGCGTCTACGTGATGATCGTTACGCTGTACAAGTTTGCAAACACGACTACGAACCTAAAAGAGAAGAAAAGTTTTTAGGACAGGTACAAACAAAGTACGAAAAGAAAAATTGGTCCAGTTTCATGTTATTAAACTGTAAAAAATGTACTACACTAACACCTGACTATGTTAACAAAGCAAGTGGACTAGAACTACATCAATTCAAGTGGTTAGAGTCCGAAGACCTAATAGGAGAATTACCTTTAGAGTGGAACTGGTTAGCAGGCGAGTACGACTACAAAGACGATATTAAATGTGTACACTACACAGAAGGCGGACCTTGGTTTGACGAGTACAAAGATTGTGATTACAGCAGTACTTGGTTTGACTACTACAAGGAAGTCACACTGTGAAGCATCCTGACGATGTAATATTTTCGTGGTTAGCCGATAACATAGACTCTACAAAACTTGCACTAGACATAGGATCTAAGTATGGTGTATGGACTAAGAAGTTACAACAACACATGCCTAATTTACAAATAGTACAGTTCGAACCTCGTACAACAGATCCTACCGTACAAAAATTAGCACTCAGCGATCAAACAGG
>Ga0255768_10002832_pt1 | contig 17369 bp, 21 predicted proteins | sample 071ome_33_FD_179983 | JGI IMG/M metagenome (GOLD analysis project Ga0255768, IMG submission 179983) | Coastal salt marsh microbial communities from the Groves Creek Marsh, Skidaway Island, Georgia - 071412AT metaG (version 2) | ecosystem: Environmental > Aquatic > Marine > Intertidal zone >...
ACGTCGAACCTACCGTACTGGTCGATGGCGTGCGTGAGGCCGACGTCGACAACACATTGTTACTGGCATCGTACCACGTCAACGTATGACCCGATAACGAGGTCGCTACCAACTCCGATGAAGTGGACGCATTCTCACAGTACTCCGTAATGTTCGCAGGATTCACCGTCGGCGCCGATGGAATCGCATTTACCGTAACCACCACCTGGTCCGTACCCGTACACCCACTCGCGTCCGTACCCGTCACCGTGTACGTCGTGGTCGTCGTCGGGGTAAAGGCCACACCATTGCTAATGCCCCCCGTCCAACTGTAACTGCCGCCTGTTCCCGCGCCAGAACCCGTCAACGTCACAGACTCTCCAGCACATACCGTCACATCCGCACCCGCATTAATCGTCGGAGGCGTATTCACCGTAACCGTCGCCGTCGCCGTATTTTCACAGCCATTGCCGTCGGTACCCGTAACCGTGTAACTGCCCGAAGAACTCGGAGTAAACGATACACCATTACTAATACCGCCAGACCAACTGTAACTACCGCCTGATCCCGCGCCTGAACCACTCAAGGTTACCGGACTGCCTGAACATACCGTCTTCGAACTACCGCCAACCACACTGATCGTCGGCAACTCATGAACCGTCACCGTAATATTTAATGGTGACGACTCACAGCCGTTCGCGTCCGTCTGCGTCACCTTGTACAACGTCGAACCTACCGTACTGGTCGATGGCGTGCGTGAGGCCGACGTCGACAACACATTGTTACTGGCATCGTACCACGTCAACGTATGACCCGATAACGAGGTCGCTACCAACTCCGATGAAGTGGAAAACTTACAATACTCCGTAGTGTTTGATGAATTTACAGTAGGAGCCGACGGCAACGGATTCACGGTGACCGTAACCGTATCAGTTCCTACTAAATTACCTCCAGACGAAGGTGGAGCATCATAACCATTGACGATGTAGAAGCCTGAGGAAGTTGGGGTGAAAGGAACTCCGTCAGTAACAGTAATATTTAAGGAGCTCGTCCAGGTGTAAGAATTGGCGCCAGAACCACTAAGAGTAACTGACGAACCCGCACAGACATCTTGATCAAGACCTGCGCTTACCGATTGGGCGGAAGCGAAAGTACTTAATAAAAGTGCAATAAATACTATGTATAGTCTTGACTTCAAGTTAATCTTATGAGGTTGGTTTGGATGAATCTAGTAGTGAATTACTATCTCTACACGTCGGTTTGCCGCACGCGCGCCTGGCACCAACGAACCTGTTGAATCTCTTGGCTCGATGAGAGGGCGTATGTCAGCAAAGCCAATAGCTCGGCTTTGATCTTGAGGTATGCCTGAAGCTATCATTTGTCGGAGGACATTGGCAGCACGGGATGCACTTAATTCCCAATTCGACGGAAACTTGTAACTCCGCATGGGTATATCATCCGTATGACCTTCTATATCACACGTCAAATGAAATCGTCCTACAATGTCCAACAAGGAAACTGTTATATCGTCAACCGTTTTCTGACCAGAGCGCGATAATTGCGCATCTCCACTTCTAAACAAATCATTCGAAGCTAGACGGATATTAATGCCTCTCTTTAATAGGTCCACTTCAACATCAGGGTCGTCATTTTCCGGATTGTCATAAATCGAATCCAGTTTTTCAGAAAGCATTTTTATAGGGGATTTTGTTTCATTATTCAAGACGTCACTCTTAAACCCGTTCTTCAAATCTTCAAAGAGGGCAACATTGACTTCCGAAACCGAGAAGAAAATCACGAAAAAACACATAAGCAGCGTGATCATATCACCATAGGTGGACAACCATGCGTCTGTATTGATATCGTTTCCGTCGCTTTTATTATATCGCTTTGCCATATGCCATTGATTTATTCTCCTGTTCCCTTACCGAGTAGTGAGAACAATTGGTCCTTAATCATGAGCTCTGACTTACCTTCTTTTATAAGAATTACCCCTTCAATGGTAACCTTCTCGCGAGTTTCAACAATAGACATATTGTGTCTAATCTTTTTTGCCATTGGCGCAAAAATTAAGTTCGCAAATGCAACACCATAAAGAGTGGTCAATAGTGCTACCGCCAAACCTGGACCTACGGCTGAGGGATCATCCAAGTTACCAAGCATCACCACAAGACCTAGAATAGTTCCAAACATCCCAAATGCAGGAGAAGTAGCGCTCATCATAGTGAGTACGTCAGCCTTCTGAATCTCCATAGTGAGTCTTTTATCAAGGTACATATCCGCCATGTCTCTCATCTCACGAGTAGAATAATTCGTACTCACTAGGTCAAACATGTATCGTGTTGTTGGGTCGGATGTTTTTCCCTTGAAGCGCTGGAAAAAACCATTTTTATCCGCAGCATAATCTGCTCGATACTGAAGAATCGTCTCAATTTGTTTTTCAACCAAATCAGACTTTGAGTTGAAGTGACTAAAGACGTGTCTTAATGTAGCAACCGCTGTCAATACTGTACCAGTGGGATACATCACAAACAGTCCAGTTAATACCCCCCCCAATACAACAAATAAAGAGGGTATGTTCAAGAATTGAATTTGTAAGAAGCCCGGTAGAAACTTGGTAAGGTTAAAAGTTCCAACGGTTTCTAAAGATCCCACCATCAATACGGATAGCGAGATTAAATAGGCCATTAAGGTGGTTACAGAAAACTTCATTTATTCAAGGTTTAAATAGTTCCAATAATAATTTGCTTTGACAGTATCTCCTGACAAATAGTAAATAGATCCCTTTAGGTCAAAGAAGGGCTTGAGCTCCATTACTTCGAGAGCTTTGTTTATGTATTTGTTCGCCAATTCTAAGTCATCATCGATTATTGCTTTTTGAGCCGTGATGTAGAAATTGAAACAGTCATTGACCTCATCAACAGAATAATATCCTTCTGGCGCTGTTGCTGGTCGTGGAGTTGATGTCATGTTGATATCAACATATGGATCGTCCAGCTCGTATAAGATTTTGCCCCTCGCTGTGCCATTTTGGTACTCGACAATAATTGGCGAAACCATGGACTGATGATAAAAACTTCGAGCAGCGTCATTCTGCCTAGAATAATCTTGTTGCATACCGTTGGGTTCTACGTAGTCCAATGGAATACATGAGATAAGCAATAGAGTGCTTATTAAATATGTATAGATATGCCTGCGCATAATTGAGGTGTTTCGAAATTTATAGTTTGCTTAAAAGGCGTTTGAATGGCTAATTCCGTCGACCATTGACTCATACCAAAGACGCTAAACCAATCGGACAGCCTTACTCTTCCTAAGGCACTTAAAGTGTAAGCAGTATTGAAAATTGAGGTCTTTGTAACCCCGCCTTTTCCTTGCAAGGAAAGTATGTCTATTCCTCTTCTATTTTGAAGCATATTGATTTGAATAAACGCTCCCAGATTATAGCTTCTAATCTGAAATTCATTGATTCCATATATGTTATCCGTAAAATTCTTCAAATAGGTATTTTCTGCCCCAATTTCTAGACCCCCAACCAAAACATTAGACGATCTGAACATGGATTGACCAACTGCGATGCTTATTCCGTCAATAAAAATCGTTGCTAATTCTGGGCCCAATGTCAAGGCTTGAGAATTACCATATGATCGCATTATATACGCATCCGTGGATATACCGTGTCTTGCCGAAATGGTCAGGCCAGTATAATCCTTTATCTGACGCGTAACATTATCCGTATAAACTCTGAATGTTTGTTTTAATTCCAGCGTACGCGCATCGATAAACCAAACGTCGAGAATCAATCCTTCATTAACTGAACGGAACAAATGGCTAGCTACCAATAAGTCAATACTATATTCTTTCATAGTATCAACGAGAGATCTCATATGTCCATAGTCAGATTTATAAGAAGACTGATTAGCAACTCTAAAAGTTGAGTCAGTACTTTCGACTTTCTTAATAGTTTCTTCTTTGAGGAAGGGTTGGAACACAATATCGAATTTAGTTTCAGCAAATGCAGCAACCACAATGCTCTCCACTCTTGATCTATATACGGACGGCACGTTTTCGTCCCGTTCCGGAGTCATCACAAACACTCGGGTTCCAGCGGTTACATCTTTGCTAAAATAGTAGTGAAGAGACTCCTGAAGCTCGAACAATGCGCTTTCTGGGGGTAAAACGACATTGTTCTGGGCGGTCAAATTGACCATCCAGAACAATCCTAAAATCGTTATGTAATACTTTTTAAACAAACTTTCTTACTCTCGCTAATATTGCCTTTCGAGCCTTTGCCCTCGAAATATTTGAAACCGTTTTTCCAGATTCTAACTCGCTTCTAATCATCTCACCTTCCCTTGGAGGACGAGTTGATAATATTGCTTCAACTGTGGCCTCGTCGGCACCAAATAATGCATTCAGTAAATCCTCCGTTTCAAAGTCCATCATAGCGTTTTGAAGAACTTCCTGATCCATCTTATGCAAGTTGAAGAATCCAATGAATTTCCTCTCAACTATTTGACCTTTATCTAAATCATTTTGAAGCATAGTCTCGAGAATCTCTTTCTGTTTATTCTCCTCGAGTTCATCAAGGGTATTTATAATTGCTCCTATACCATCGATATCGATGTTGTAGAGACCGGCCATCTCTTTTGCCTTCTTGGCGTAGCGTTGACCAATATCTCTAATAACAGAGAGCGGCAACCGCGACATATCAGTCAACTTTAATAGTAACTCGCCTCTTTCGACTTCATCCAAAAGCTCCATTATTTTGAGTTTGCGATCGTCTGGTAATTGGGCGAAAAGAACACTGGACAATTCAGGCTTGTCACCTTCAATCAACTTAAATATTTGAATGTCATTAAGCTGAGTTAAAAATCCAAACACCTTATGATCTGGAGTTTTATCGACACTACTCGTCTCATTGGACAGTGCTTTAACAGTATTGTTGAAGGTCAACAAAAATTTATCTTGAGTGTCTGGATCGATTTTTTCCTCAATGTCCTCATCAACTTTATTTAATAGCATTAAGTATGAGCTATAACTCATGTGTGGCTTAAGCTGTCCTACCAAATCAGGATAAGGCTTTGCTAACATTGCAAAAACTGTCAATGCTTCTTCTTGTCCTGATTCAATGATATTCTCCATGAAAAGAGAAACGCTTTCCGGAGATTCTACTAACAGCTTTTTAAATTCACTCTTCTTCAGGGAAACAGGAGCCTTGTCCAATGCATCCAGCGACATCTTCTTAAATGAGGAGTTGTCTATGGATAGTTCATCGTCATCAACTTTGTTTCTTCCTTTTCTGAATCGTATGATTAGGAAAACAATTAAGCCTAATAGAGCTGCTAATGCCACCCAAAACCACCATGCCGAAAAAATCGAAGGAGTCGACTCCTCAACTTCTTCAACTTCTTCAGTAACTACAACTTCAGGAGCCTGAGTGTTAATCTCAGGAGCCGACTCCTTGACTTTTTTAGCTTTTCTCGCTGCAGAATAAGGGAATTCCCAAATCTTCACGGACACCTCGTCTTTGTTTAAATCTAAATCTAAAGTGTTGTATACAAGGCGCTTAAAAAAACCTATATCGCCGGCAATACCTGCCGTATCTAATTCCAATCGTACAATTGTTTTTTCTTTAATCAGCTCAACACTCCCGTCGCCCGTGCGGACGCGGTCGCCCAATACCCCGGGAAGTTCAATGTTTTGAGTGGTATAATCAGAAATCTCATATGTTAATTCTCTGAAAGCGGAAACATTGAACTGATCCTCTGGCGCGAATTCACTTATGGCTCTTGATAAAATCGCCTTGGCTTGAGGCGCCTTTTCCGTCACCGTTTTGCGACGTACATTCCTTTTCTGTTCAGCGCCCTTAGGCTTAACCTTACTTTCTTGAGGTTCTGAATTACGATTGTTGACTATCGGTCGACTAGAAAGAATATCCAGTACGGCTGGAGACTGTAAATTTTCTGTTATAGTGTCTAGGGATTGACCTGTAGCGATAAGTGCCCAGACAAAAGAGAATATTATGAGAACATTTTTATTTTTCATCGCGATAATGATGCTTTGTGCGTTACCTCCATCAAATCAGTTTCGGAATCGGCAGTGAGATATAATGAGTCTTGAAAAAAATAGACATAGCCATTGAAGTCACTTATGTCAATTGCAATCTTTTCTTGGGTTAGCAATCCGTCTCTTACCCAAAAACCGTTTGCATTTGAAATATCATAGAGACCTTCACCTAGGTAGTCAACGTCTAAATAAATGGGATTCACTAAAGTATCCTCAACTTGTAGGGCAAATTGATTTCGAAAAACTGAGTCAACACCATAGTATCGACCTGCGTGCGAGTTTGGAATAACATATTGTGGCTCACACGCGGCTAGAAACGCTAACACTATGAGTCCTAAAATCAATCGCATAGCTTGAGTTTTAAGGTCGCATCATCAAAACGAAGCTGACCATTCCATTCAAAACCAGTAATGGCGATAGATCTTTCTACATTGAATCCAAACTCATCAATTTCTTGAGTCTTAATTCGATAAATTATGATCCACTTTCCTTCGTTGGCTAAACGGACCCTGTAATCCAAGAGATTAGAATCATCACCACACAAGAAGTGAAAATAGTCCAATGCTTCTCGCTGAACATCTTCAACCAATAAAGGAGCAAAAACAGATTCTTCAATTTCTGGTTCCTCGTCCTCGACCACTGGATCTTGATTGAGTATGTTCACGTGCTCCTCCAACAAGTGGATATACTTGTCTTTGTAGTCATTTCTGCAGCTCAACGTAATTGCGCCTAAGCCGATAATCAATCCCAGTAAAACGAAGATCTTTTTCATTATGGTCAACATGGTTTATTCAAAGACGCAAAATATAAATTTTGTTACACTTATTAACAATTGGCAAAAATTTATTTTTTCCCGAAAACACTGACTTTAAGAGAGCATTGTAGACGGGCAAATTATTGATATTGTTAATAACCTGGTCGCATAGACAAACGCCTTAAACCCGTAAAGCGTTTTCCCTAGTCAAAAGGCAACTTATTGCCTGAATAACAACGTCTTATCTTTGAGATTTGCTTCTCTAATTCTTCATCCAAGAATTGAAAATATCCCCGCTTTGTAACTGTAATTGATTAATGCAGACATTGACTTCTATGAAGTCTAACTAGAATGAGGCTAATGAAACATTGACCCTTCGAAGTATTAAAATACTTTAATAAATTAAGAATGAAACACGTAACTCTCGTTATACTGGTTCAATATTTGTGGAAAGCGCTATTGTCTTTACTCATTTGCTATGGTCACCAACCAACATGGCGCGTGAGTCTCCCTATACTTTATTAGTTCTTCTTCTGGGTAGTACTCATACAATAAGCCAACTCTGTAAAATCCTTTATGGGATCTAATGCTAGCATCGAAACCTTCCGATTTCAGTTGTTTTAAATACTCTTTGGCCGATGCAACGTCCGTATAACTTCCAAAAACTATTTGATAACTAACTCCTTCCACGAACAATCTTTCTTTGGACGGTTCGTGAACCTTTCCTGTGTCGGTTACAACTAAGTCCTCTGTCCTCTCCAGAATTTGAGTTGTATCCATGACGTTTTTAGATAAATCCAAAGATTGATTTACATCATCCATGACTTTAAGCGCAGTAGCTTCTGAAGCCTGAGCCGATTCCTCTTCGCTCTGCTCAACGTCAACATTAATTATTTCATTAGTTGCTATCAATAAGCTGTCCGGCGATTCAATTGTACTGTCTTGAGATACAATGTTGGAGTCGCGTAGTTCCTTTGATTCAATTTGTGGATCAATCCCTAAACTTGGAGGCATTATTGAATCAATATTTGCGACGCCCGGGGTTAATGAGTCATATGAGACTGTTATAAATGTGGTGTCTTTTCGGGGAGCGTGAACAATTGGGTGAAGAATTGAAAGCGATATTTCTTCATAGTCAATACTATCCAACACTGCCGCTGGCATATATAATTCATCAATTAATATTGGGTATTGCCTACGAACATCACCGTAGGTTATTTGCCTCGCTCTCAATGATAATTTTAAGAGCTCATTGAGTCTATCCAACTGGGTGGACACGGCAATACTATCTCCATATAGCACAAAAGAAAGACTATATGTACTATCGGCACGAAGCATTGCATTTGAACCAAATCCCCCTTTATTCGCCAAGTCACGGAAATCCAAAACATCACTCCAATTACTGAAATCACCAGCACATGCCACATAGTATGTACTGGTGAAAACATTAACAGAGTCAATAGAACACGTGTCTTGACCCGTTGCTAAGCTTATGGCAAAAGCTACTTCAAGCAACATTCTTATCTTCCTAAAAACCCTTTTAGAGAAACTTCCGTAGCACCCTCTTTTTCTTCGGAATCTGTAGCCCATAAAGACATGTATTCTTCCGCTGTGCTAGGGTTGTTACAAACACTTTTTGCTCTTCGCAACAACATGCTATATCTTTCGATATCATCTTTGTTTGGGCTAGTGAAAAACGTTCTTAGTTTTTTATCACTCGAGTCTAGAATCAAATAGAACGTATCTGCTTTTTGGTAGGTCAAATTGTAATCGTCCGAACTTTTGTAAAACTCCATTGGAACAGGCTCCTGGGTATCCTTATGGATTCGCGCATTTCTTTTTAAGTTGTAGGCGAGGATTATACAATCATCCTGTATGTTTTGATGGATTTCATAAGGATCCTGCTTCAACACCGATTTAACCTCTTGATATACCATGCCGGGTCTTAGATGATAAGCGTCAGACATTAAAATGTAATAATCATCCACCATGTAGGAGGTTGGGGAAGTTTCAACTACCACGACTGTTTCTGTCGTTGTGCAGGATAAGGCAAATAATGCAACAAGGCTTAAGTAGCTATACTTTTTCATTGGTTTTCTTTTTTAAGTTTTACATCGATGGAATGCAGATCTATTTCCATTCCTGACTTTTCAAGCATAGTACACCAGTCACATTCTTCCTCAACCGGAGCATCTTCTTTCGGCATGCATTCTTCCAAAAATCCTTTTGGAACATTGTTGAATAATGGAGGGTATTTTTCAATCCAGGATTGAATCAAATCACATCGGTCCATAACAATCCAATATTGCCACAACTCTTCACTTGGCAGACAAGGTGGGCAAGTGAGCTGCTCAACTTCAGAATTGTATTCCGCTTTGACATAGCCACAACTACAATACTCACATGAGCCGTCGTCCTCTTCTGCGTCGGGATTAAAGTTTAGGCTCATTGGGTCCGTACAGCCAATAACGGGAGGGACAGGAGGAGGAGGAGGCATTACAGGAGCCGCGGGGTTGCATTGTTCCGCTAACAGAGCATCATAGTTCAACAATTCATATGTGGTCTTTTCCAAAGATTCGACTATGAATGCTTCAAGTGCACCATCTCTATAATATACAGCAACCTCATCCACATCATCGAAATAAGGCTCCCCATCATCAATTTGTTGAGCCGTTCCAGGGTTGTTGGACCTTGATGGATGTCTACGTTTCGTTTTGGCATACTTGAATATGTGTATCTCACATTCATTTTCTTGATTGTAAAGAATGTCGTAAGGATATACACCAAGTTTGTTTAAAACCTCTTCTTTGGTCATGCCAGACTTTAAGTCAATCAGCCGGTCAACAGTTGTAAATTCCGGCTCAATCCGTTCGTATGTTCTAATGGTTTGCGCGCTAAGGCTAGACCCAAAAATCAAAGTGAACGCCAAGAGCCCTTTGAGTAGATAATTCATATGTTTATTGATTTATTTGGGAGAAGTTAATAATTAATTGTTTTAAATCCCCCTTTAACTCGACGAAACCTTATTGATTTCTAAAAGAAAGAATCCTTCGGCAATCACATCCACATCGCCAGCGCCACAGAAGGCACTGTCTACACCCTTTCTGACCTTCCGGTAGGGTGATTCTCGACGCTGAACGATTCGCTGTAAGACACCTGCCCAAAGAAACCTGTGTGTTGATACTCGATGGCCCCACGCCTCGAATTCAGCGCTAACAAATCCTGCATTAACCCCGTTTGTAAAACGTGATAAATGTTCGAGTCCAAGCGCGCCTCAAATCGTAACTTTACGGCATGAAAGCAACGCTTTTGTCCTAAATCAGATCATATGAAAGTTTTAGTTCCCACCGATTTTAGTGCCACCGCCGCAAGCGGATTACACTACGCAATAAGTTTTGTGGCTAATTACGGCAGCGGACACATCCACGTGCTCCACACCGTCGAAAAAGAAGCCGACCTCGCCGCTGCTCAAACCCAGCTCGACACCTTCTGCGCCATCGACGTCCCAGCCGGCATCACCATCACCCACAACATCACCGTGGGGGATTACAATGAAGCCATAGGCCAAGAAGCCAAAGCCAAGCAATGTGCCCTGATCATCATGGCCACCAAAGGCGCCCACGGTATCCAAAAGCTCGTCGGCTCTCACGCCATGAAAGTGGTGAGCAGCAGCAACATCCCACACATCATCACCCAACGTGAAGTCTACGACGACGAGGTCCTCGACCGTATCGCCGTGCCCATCACCCTAGAGCGTGAAGACAAGAAAATCCTGAGCACCGTAGCTGCCATCGCCAAACCCCTTGGCGCCGCAGTCCTGCTTATCTATGAAGATAATAGCGACGAGTTCCTCGGCGCCACCATCGCTCGCAACCTAAACTTTGCCAAGAGCTTCCTCCGCAACAGCGGCATAGAAACTCAAGCCATCGACGTGGGCCACGACCTAAGCTATGATGAAGCCATCATCAAATACGCGGCCGCACACCAATGCGACCTCATCGCCACGATCAACCACCACAACGACGGCATCCTCAATCTCTTCGGAGCAAACTTCGACCAAAACCTGCTCGAGAACAGCGCACACATCCCCATTCTCACGGTGGATGCCCGCAACCACGAGCACGTCAACGATATCTTTATGACAACTAGATAACCCGGGACACACTCTCGGCGCACTTGAACCGAGCTCGCACCCCTGCCCTTGGAAGATTAAAGGTTATAACGCGACCCCTAGCTGCAAAGCTGGGGGTTTTTATTTGCAAAAAACCCGGCGATACTTGGCCTGTCGAGATGTTGTTTGATGAGAAATATAGCGCGTTCATCGGGCGAATTGGGCCAATCTAATTCCCTGTTCAAAACTCCAACTTCTCCACATTATTTGGAAAGGTGGTCTGGGCCCAATTAAGTTGATAGGAGATCAATTTATTAACCCTTAATCCTTTTCAAATGAAGAAAATTTGGATCGTGGCTGCGGCCATAAGTTTAGCGTTCTCGGCGAGCGCACAAGATTCCGGAGTAGAAACTCAAGCCATCGGCGTAGTCATCGACGCGCACGCCATCGTTGATGTTGTAGACGATGAAATAGTCTTTGACTTTTCCGCTGATGATCCTGCCGAAGCAGGTAATCCTTTTGTTTTGGGCTCTAACAAAAGTCAAACCACCTATCTAAACTACAGCCTCATGCTAAGTAACGGAGGAATTGACGATGGTATGATTTCAGTTCGTATCAATGACATGAATGAGGGCATGCACATGACGTTGTTAGCTGATAGCTCTCCATTGGCTTCTCACGACGCAAACCAATACGGTACTTTGGGAACGGTCGCTGCAAATTTCGATGCAAAAATTGGCGCGAGCCCAGTGATATTAAATAGTACAGATCAAGTACTCATTGAAAACATTGGCTCCTCTTATACCGGAAATGGGGCAGGCAATGGTTATCTGCTGTCCTTCACAGCCCATATAAACGATTATTCCAAACTGGATGCAGATAATGGCGCTCAAGACATGGGAACAATCACCTATACCATCGCGGAATAATCTGTTGAACCCTTCCGGGGGCGCTCCGCGCCCCCGGATCTAAACGCTACGCCATGAAATTTACCACCGTGTTTTTCCTGCTTTGCAGTGTCGTTACAAACGCCCAACTCTTGGTCCAAAGCGGCCTCACTCACCGTTTGAGTGTGGTGCCTGGCGCAACGGAATTGCTCGCTATATCTCTAAAAAATGGAGGCGACGAACCTTTACTCTGTACCCTTACCCTAAGTGATGTTGTCTCGCATTGTGATAATGGCTATCGCTATTTGCCGGCGGGCAGTACGGACGAAAGTTGTGCCGATTGGATGCAGCTAGAGCAAGAGGAGTTTGTGCTGGCTCCGAGGGAAGAGCGCGTGGTGAAAGTCCGCTTCGCGGCGCAGGCAGGATACGCGCGGGCCGGGGCCCGCGCGTCCTTGCTTGTGGACAGCCGCCCGTTCGAAGAAGAACCCACTAACCAATTAAAACTACGCGTGCGCTACGCCATTCATTTCCATTACCGCAACCCCCTGATTTCCGGGGTGGTGGCCTTGCACGCCGAGCGGTTGGAATGGGTTGGGGAACGCGATTTCTTGGGGCTGGTGTTTCAAAACAGGGGCAACGTGGACCGCGTAGTGCGGTCGCATGCAAAGCTGTTGGACGCTAGAGGCAAGGTGGTGTATTCCGGGGAGAGTGTGAGTGCGCGGGGGCTGATGCCGAACCAGTGCAGAACGCTCAGGTTTCCTAAGCCGGAGGTGCCGGAGGGCGTATACCAATTGGTCGTGGTAAGCGAGACAGATGCGGGGGAACGATTTGGCGTAACACAAGAAATGCGATGGGAAAACTAATACAATTTTTAGGCGTATGGGCGCTGATGATGCCATTGGTGGCGGGCGGTCAGGTGCTGGAAGCACGTGGTGATTCGGTGGATCCGGGCGGCTTGGGTCTATTGTGGATCGAGTGGTCGGGCGTACCGGAGGGGCCGGCTTGGCTGGAGGTGGAAGCGCCGGAGGAATTGGTGTTTTTGGAGCTGCCAAGTATGGGCGTAGGTCGACGCGGCGAAGCGTTGGCGTTCTTCATGGTCCATCCGTTTGCGCGGGCGGGAAAGAAGGAATTGGTCCTACAGATTCGGAGCGGGGAGCGGGTGTGTTTCCGTGCGATGGCGAGTGTCTTGGTCCACGAGCGGGCGGGCGCGGAATTCGCTGTTCTTGAGGAGCGTCGGGACTCCACCATAGCCTCGGTGAGCAATACGGGCAATATCTCGCTCTACGTCGAGGGCGAAGAAATTGCGCCTGGTGAAGTTCGCAGGGTGCGGATGGCGCGGGAGGAAAAAAGTAATTGGGTGTTGACTGCCAGTGGCGGGTCATGGGATACGACCGTGGTGCTGCCGTTGCGCAAACGATTTTACCCGCATCAGACGGAGGCCGCAATGCCCAACATAGGCTCGGATGTGCTCAGCGCACAGTTGAGCGGACAATGGAGCGGCGGACAGTGGCATGGTATGGTGTTGGGGCGGTTTGCGCGGGAGAATTGGTCAGGGAATCTGGCGCAGTGGAATGGGCGTACGCGGGGCGTTTTAGCTTATGAGTCCGGGCGTGGCAAAGGCGTTATTGGTTACGGAAATGCACGGGCGCTGGAGGTCATTCGTCCTGGACAAAGCGCTTTTTTCCGCGGCCAAATCGGTCGTCAACCCCTCTCCCTTTTCCTGGATAATAGATCCGTGGTGGCGACAAAAAACTGGTCCTACGGGGCGTGGGAAACAGGCGCAGGCACGGCTTGGTTTGAAGGGAGATTGGTGCCGACGGGCCAGCTCGATATTGAGGGTCAAAACGCCTCGCTTCATTGGCGACAATGGGGCGGGCTTTGTGATGTGCAGACGGAATGGCAAGGCGCAAAATTTGGGAGCCACGCACGCTGGCTACAGGTCCCGGAATTCTGGCGAGAGGAGGTCGTGATGGGAGAATTGGCCACCCTAGGAACTTCATACCGCACGCCACACCTGCGATGGAATCACCAGAGCGTGCTTCAGGGCGACCGAGATTTCCATTCCGCGTTGCTTCAATATTATTCCGGGTCGTGGCAGTGGGCGTTCCGAGGCCAATTCCAATCTCACGCCCAACGCTTCGGATCTGGTGTGCGCGGGCAATACCGCTGGGGCAACCACCAATTTTCCTGGCGAGCACAGTGGTTATCGGCCGGCGAAAAAACTAACAGGCCACGCTGGAATGCCGCCTATAATTGGCGGGGACGCTCAGGCCTCTTAGGTATTTCGAGTCAGGAGCTTGTGGGAGGGAATTGGGCCCACTTTATTCAAATCGGCTACCAAACTCCCCGCCTATCTCTTCGCGCTCAAACTGCATACCGCGGCGACCTTCCCCAGCCTTGGTTCCCACAACTTCACCTCATGCTCACCCGCCCTTCCGGGCAATGGGCCCTGAGCAGCAACCCGCACATGCCGCTTCGATTGCAATGGTCCGGCACCCTCTTGCGCTCCCACACGACCAGAACCCTCAAAGGCCAAATCCTCGATCACCAAGGCCAACCCCTGCCCGAAATCGAGTTGTTTTGCCAAGGCAAGCGCGTGCATACCGACGCGCTGGGCCGCTTCGCCTTTCATCACCTCACAGGCGAGACCGCTACCGTGCAAATTGCACCCACCACTTTGCCGTTCGCCACCTTTCCTGTCGAAGGTTATACACGTGAACTTGCCCTCACCAAGGGCACCACATCGCTCGCTATCCACTGCTTTAAAAGCTCTGGCGTCCACGGCACCGTCCGCATACAATACGACTCCGCCAAAGCCTTCCGGCCCCGACTAAATACCGCAATCCGCGCCATCCTTACCCACAGCGACGGCACCACTTATACTGCTCAATTAACTTCTAAGAACACCTTTCAAATCAGTGGATTACGAGAAGGAGTCTATACCGCTCGCCTCGACAACACCGGCGACTTATTCCAATCCCTTCCCGTCGAACTCTACATCGAAGAAGGCACCCTCGTCCCCGTCGAGCTCCTACTGATAGAACGCTCCCAACACATGCCCATCCAACGCCTATGAAACTTTTCCTATTTCTCTTACTACCACTGCTCGCACCCGCGCAAAATTTCTACCTCGAAGCCAGCTCCGAACTTACCATTGAATATGCGCACTTTGCCCTCATTCGACTAGATGCCAGTGAAACCACCGCGCACCCTCCCGCACCATCAGAGGCGGGCTGGCCCACGCTCCAAGTCCCCTTATTTCTCGACCCACAATACCTCGCCTACACCCTCACTGGCCAACAAAACCAGGCCCTCATGATCAGCGGATCACCCCCTTCAGGTCTTCTCCTTCGCGCTTCACTTGGTCCGGCCGGCTCCCTCGGAACCACCGTCCTTACCAACGCCCCAACACTCCTCGCCACACTGCCTCGCGGTAACGCCCAAGGCCTCCAGCCACAAACCGGAATTCCCTTGCTCCTCACCCTCGAACGAGGAACGCATTATAACCTTATCACTGCTCATCAATCATGGACCGACTTAATTTTAGAAATTCTATGAAAACCAAATTGCTTAGTGTATTCATACTATTGTATTTCAACAATTTACAATCACAAAGTATTAATGTCATTATGTGGTCAGATCATGCCGTTATTGACGAAAACCACCTCGATCCACCCCGCACCGCAGGGGCAGATTACGCCCAAAACATTGCCTTACCGACCCAAGCCTTGTTGGCCATCGAAGAACTGGAGCCAGAGACCCCGTGGTGCCTTTCCATCCAACACACCTATTCCATCGGCGGGGCAGCCCTTTACGCTCGCGCGAGATATGATTTGTTGAGGCCAGAGAATTGGGATCCGAGCTCGCCCGTAGAAGCTCCCGTCTCCATGTCCGCTGAACCACTTATTAGTGGCATCGGGTCCATCCGCGAACTCGTTGTAGAATTTGAATTGCGAGGTGCTAGCGTGGCAACAGATTATGACCTGCGCGTCGAGAATCTATTGTGGACTTTGACGGGTGGTGGCTGCCCCGCCGCCCCGTAGGGGCAAAAAAGATTGCCCGGCCGGAGGCCGGGCAGCTCAATGTATATGAACTTAAAATTTAAGCGAGTTGAATATCTACGCTTACCAAGTCTTTGAACATCTCCAAACGCGCGTTGATCTCAGCAGTAGTAAGGTCTGCCACACGCTCGGTTCCAAATTTTTCTACAGTAAAGCTCGCCATGGCAGAACCCCAAATGACCGCACGCTTCATATTTTCAAATCCAATATCACCGGTCTTCGCGAGGTATCCGATAAAGCCGCCCGCGAACGTATCGCCGGCACCTGTTGGATCAAATACTTCCTCCAAAGGCAAAGCCGGTGCGCTAAACACCTTGTCCTCGTGGAACAACAACGCGCCATGCTCACCCTTCTTGATGATCAAGTATTTCGGGCCCATCGTCATGATCTTCTTCGCCGCCTTCACCAAACTGTACTCCTGAGACATTTGGCGCGCCTCCTCATCATTGATGGTCAACACGTCCACGCCCTTGAGCGCCACCATCAAATCATCCCAGAAGTGGTCCATCCAGAAGTTCATGGTATCGAGTACGACGAGTTTTGGTCGCTTAGGCAATTGGTCCAATACCTTTTGTTGAATCGACGGCATCAAATTCCCCAACATCAGGTACTCACAATCCTTAAAACTATCAGGCACGATTGGGTTAAAGTGCTCTAATACATTAAGTTGCGTATCCAGAGTATCGCGAGTGTTCATGTCCAAATGGTACTTCCCTTTCCAGAAGAACGTCTTGCCATCGGGAATGATTTGCACCCCTTCGAGGTCCACGCCCTTGCTCTTCAACAAGTCCAAATGCTCTTGCTCGAAGTCCGCTCCCACCACGGAAACGATGTTGCTCTTCTCCACGTGGTAGCTCGCGCTCAACGCGATATAAGTCGCCGCACCCCCAAGAATGCGATCCGTTTTTCCGAAAGGCGTCTCGAGCGCGTCGTACGCCATGGTTCCAACTGTAAGTAGGCTCATGTGCTTGAATTTATGGGGCAAAGGTACGCGGGGCCAATTAGTTTCGCAACGAAACTCTAAACCCTATTTCCAAACCCCATGATTTTTTTCTTGGAAGTATTGTGGGAAATTGGGGATTGCCGTATTATTGCAGCCCGATTTGAAAGAATTGGACACAATATTCCTCCTTAGCTCAGTTGGTTAGAGCATCTGACTGTTAATCAGAGGGTCCTTGGTTCGAGCCCAAGAGGAGGAGCAACACAAAAAGCCGCAGATTTATTTCTTGCGGCTTTTTGTTTTTACACTCTATGGTTCAATGCTTAATTGTGATTCCAATTGAGGGCCAGCTCGTAATAGTGGTCAACACCTGACCCTGCTGACGGCACGATCCTATTCTAAATCAAGCACTTATCGTACGGCTAAGCTTTAAAATGGTATATTTAAGAAACTAAACACTCTAAAACATGGAAATTTTAATTGTCGCAATTGTAATCTCTGCTATAAGTATTTATGGCGCAGTAATGCTTAAACGCTTGTACTTCTTATTGGGGTACTTCCTGTTCTC
>Ga0255768_10002838_pt1 | contig 17355 bp, 14 predicted proteins | sample 071ome_33_FD_179983 | JGI IMG/M metagenome (GOLD analysis project Ga0255768, IMG submission 179983) | Coastal salt marsh microbial communities from the Groves Creek Marsh, Skidaway Island, Georgia - 071412AT metaG (version 2) | ecosystem: Environmental > Aquatic > Marine > Intertidal zone >...
TGGAGAATATGTTTTGCCTGTAGATAAGGTAATGAAGATGGGAGGACCTGGTAAACTTGATAGAATGGTTGCTGATTTGGATTCCAATTCTACTCCAGCAAAAATGGGCCTTAGAAATAAGGACATCTCCGAAGGAATTACTCCTTATAGTGTACAAGGTTCTGGTGAAATTGACATAGAAACTCTTCCATTATCTGGTTTAGGTGGAATGGGAAGATCATCTGGTGCATTAAATAGTCCCAATGGAACACAAGATGAATTTTTCTCTCCGATTTCTTCGGCAGGATTGTCTGAAAGACAACGCTTTATGGATACGATAGGTATTTCTGCATTCACATAAGATAGATGGCATTACCAGCATTACTTTCGGGGTTAGGAAGACAACTAGCAGTTCAAGGCGCTAAGGGTGCAGCGAAAGGAACTGCTAAGAAAATGCTTAGTGGTAGAAAGCAGGAAAAAAATAGTAATGCTATTGTAAAACAGCAAGAAGGAAATAGTGTAGGGTATAAAAAATCTTCTGCATTAGTTCCAAAAATAAACAGAATAAACTTTGGTGCTCCTCCATCTTCACCAGAAGTATCATCTTCCACTAAAGGTGATGATGGTAGTTTATTGAGTATTAAAGAAAAAGTTATAAAGATTGAGAACCTTTTAGGGGAGCAGTATAAGAATAGAAAGAAGCAAGCAGAGAAGCAAAGGAAACTTTCTGAGAGAGCAAAAAGGAAAGAAAAAGAGGAAATTTTAGAAAAAACAAACGAAGAAAAGAAAAATAAAGGTAAATTTAATATACCTATACCTGGAAAAGGATTATTTGATAATCTTTTATCTAGAATATTTAATTTCTTATTTTGGATTACCATAGGAAAAATACTTCCCACAATTTTGAAGTTCCTTCCTCAAATCATTGGATTTGTAAAGGTTATTGGCAAAATAATGGATGTCATTATTAATGTAGTAGGATTTATATTAGATGGGTTCATAACATTTGTTGATTTTGGGTTTAAAGTTTATGATAAGATTAGGGGATTTGCTGGTGCTATTGGTGGAGAAGGATTAGTAAAAGTCCTTGATGGATTTACTAGTGCAGTTGAAACATTATTGAACATTTTATTCATTATTTCAATGGCTAATGCTGTTGGTGGTGGGTTTGGTGGATGTAAAGGTGGTGGTCGTGGTGGACAGAAACCAATAACTAGACCAGGACAGGGATTGAGACCTAAAGTAACGACAACTGGTGGTAAAGGTGCTGGAAGACCAGACATTAGAAACCCCTTTAGAGAACGTCCTAGAGTTACTGGTAGTGGTGGTGGAACTGCTGGAAGACCAGACATTAGAAACCCTATAAGAGAACGTCCTAGAGTTACTGGTAGTGGTGGTGGAACTGCTGGAAGACCAGACATTAGAAACCCTTTTAGAACAAGACCAACAGTAACAACTGGTCTTGGTAAAGCTGCCGCTGGAGAAGCAGCAGAGCAGATTACCAAGAAAACTGGTCTTTTAGTATTCGCAAAGTTTGTTCGACCAGTGACAAAAAGAATACCAATTTTTGGTGCCTTAATTGATTTTGTTATAAATGTTGCACTAGGTGAAAGTGTTGGAAGAGCAATATCAAGAGCGGTTGGTTCTGGTATTGGTACTGCTCTTGGTGCTAAGGTTGGGGGATTTTTAGCAGGTGCTGCGGGATCTGTTGTTCCATTTTTGGGAACTGCTATTGGAGGTGTTGTAGGTATTGCTATTGGTGGTGTTCTTGGTGGTATGCTTGGTGATTGGATTGGTGGATTTATATATGATAAACTTACTGGATCTGGGTCCTCAAGTTATCCTCAAGAAAAACCAAAAGTTGAAGCAAAATCTAATGGTGGAATGGTTTTAAAATATGATGAAGGTGGTGAAGTTGATAATGATTATGAATATGATAAAAACATAGGTAAAATTAAAAAAAGAAAGATTCACTTATCAGATATTTCTCAAGTTGCTAAGGATAATAAAAATGTATCCAAAGTTTATACTTCTGAGGGAGCAAAGAAAATTATTGATTTGGCAAATTCAATAAAGGATGTGCCAATTATTGGTAGTTCTATGTTTTCTATATTAAATATTGCTCTGGGCAATAAACCTGATCAAAGGACTACAAAGGCTATTGCTTATGATTTACTGTCATTTTCTAATCTAGATTCTTTTGAAAGTATTTCTGGGTCTTTGGGCAAATTGAATACTATTGTGGCTATGGAAGGAGGTGGTGAAGTTAATAAATTAGTATCTTCAAATGACTCTGATTTTGAAAATTCTGCTCAGATTTTATCATTTTTCTTGGATAGGGAAATTAACAATGAAAAAGTGAAAAAAATAACAGAACAAGATAAAAAAGATGCATCTAAAAATTCTTGGTGGGATCCTTTGGGATTATTTGATAATACTTCTTCTAGTGAAGGATCTACTTATGGACCAGGAACTGCTGGCGCTTCTAGAGACTCTGCAACTGGAGAATCAGTACCTGGATCTACTGCAACTGGTGGGGGTGTTGTTGGTGGACCAGGAACACCTGAACAAAAAGCACTCTTAGATGCAATTTCTTTTGCGGAGGGAACATCAAGGAGTTATGGAACTGTCTTCGGTGGAAAGATAATACCGGAACTTGAAAGGGGTGAGATGACAGTTGCTCAAGTTCTAGAGATGCAAAAAACTGGAACTTTTAATGGAATACAATACATTCCTCCAAACAGCTATGACTCTGATGCGACTGGTAGATATCAGTTTATGTCTTATACTTTGAAAGAGGAAGTTCAAAAACAAGGTGTTCCTATGGATGCTAAGTTTACTCCTGCTCTTCAAGATCAACTAATGCTTGGAAGACTTGCTAATTATAGGGGAGTTACTCCAGAACTTTTGGCAGCAGAAGGGTTAAGTACAAATGTTCTTGATAAACTTGCTCCCGAATTTGCTTCTTTTCCATACTCTCCGAAAGGGAATCAAAGTTATTATGGTCAACCAGTAAAAACACCCGAATCTATTCGTAATGCTTATAATGACGCTCTGGGTAGAAGAAAGGAAGAAGAAAAATCTTCCCAAACTAAACCAGGTCCTCAACAACAACCTCCTGGACAAACACCATCACCAACATCAGATTCAAGTTCTAATGAAAGAGGAGAAGGATCTAAACTTGCTGGAGAGTTAGGAAGATTTATTAAAACGAAATTGAAATCTCCTGAGAATTTTAGTCAAGTTCATAGACATCCAGAACATCCTCCTTGGGGAAGAGAAAGTGGACACTCTAGGAATTCTTTACATTATGAATCACAAGGTGCAAGAGCAATTGATATTGGAGCATGGACTCACGAACAACAACCAATTTTAGATGTAATTTCTGAGTTCAATAGAAAGAAAGGTGTTAATCCTGTAGAACTTTTACATGGAAAAAATGAACCAAATTATCACCACAATCATGTTCACGTTGCTTATGAAGGTGGTGGATTAATTAGACCTAAAGGTTCAATGAGTGTTCCAAATTCATTTGCTTCTTATAATAGTCCAAAATCAAACACAAAGGTGGTAATGGTTCCTGTCCCAGTTCCAGTATCTAAACCTCAAATGAGTCCAGTTCTTGAGAATTCAATGGGAGGATTTGTTGAATTTGGTGGGGTAAATAGTATGAGTAGTCGTATGAACCCAATACACCAAACAAGTAGGTCTTAAGATGGGAGTCAAATATCACATAGAGGCAGGTAATTCAAATATTGATTTATTCAAAATTACTTCAAATTATGGACCAACAGAAAACTTTGGACCAAGATGTCCAGAGTTGGTTTTGTATGAGAGTTTATTTGATTCTACAGTGAGAGCATCTGCAAAGTTTGTGGATGCTGGATATAACCCAAGTGGTATGACTGCTGAAGATGATGAATATAAATTGACGAGTGGGGAAAAAACAGAATTAAAAATTACGGATTCTTATGGAAATGAGTTAGACATTACTGGCGACTATCAATTAAGATTAAGAAAACATCAGAGAGAGCAATTTACTTCTCCTAAAACTACTTACGTGAACTATTTTTCTGATTTCTACTCAAAGGAATCAATGGAAAATCATCTTGTTTCTAAAAGAGCGACAAGAAAGTATGATGGGTTTCCTCATGATCACATTAAAACATTATTGGAGGAAGATTTAGGAACTCAAAAAGTAGTAGAAGTTGACAATACAATAATTCCATACAATTTTGCTGGAGGATCTGAAAAAGTTTTTCATCATTGCGTTAATCTGTGCAATAAAGGATGTCCTGAATTTCCAGGCAATCCAGGAATTGTTGCTGGATTTTTGTTTTATGAAGTTTTCAAAGGAACTGATTCTACGGGTGGTTATCGATACAAATCTATAGATCTTTTATTTCAGGAAGATGTAAAGAAAAAATATGTTTATACAAATACTGATGAAGTTCCTGAAGGGTATGATTCTAAAGTAATTAATTATTATGAAAACATTTCAACAAATGCCGATTCTGAAATTTTAAGTGGTGCTACTTTTAAAAGAGAACAAAGAAGATGGGATCCTTATTTGAAACAATGGGAACAAGATGATTTTGATTATAAGAGTCAAGAATTGGAAACTAATAATGCTGGAAAGGAATTTTACAAAATTGCTTCTGATTTAAATCTTCAAGAACAATCAACAAGATACTCTACTAGATTTTGGGATGCCAGTGCTATGCCAAAGGGATCTAATTGGGCGGCACAAAAACCATTCTCTAAAGTTAAAAAGGGAAATGGTAATTATAATATGGATGAATTGGTAAGACAAGCAGCAGATAGATTTAATCAGTTATTTGGAACACAGATTACTATTTTGATTCCAATGGATTTAAGTTTACATGTTGGGGATCTAATCTTTGTAGATTTTCCTCAGATCGATTCTGAAAAAAATGAGATAAATAAGAATAGAAGTGGAAACTATTTGATTATGGATTTAGGACATAGAATAACTCCGAGCACGACATATACGTCTCTGCATCTTTCAAGAGATTCCACAATTAACCGAAAGTAAAATTATGTCAGACAGAACTTTACAACAACACATTAACGACGATAAAGACGAACTGGATAATCCTAACTTAAGTCCACAGCGTCGTCGTCACATTGAGTCAGAACTGGATGATTTGGAACAGTATCAAGTAAATCATCCTGACGAGGATCATGATCCAAATCCATTAGAAATTTACTGTGATATGAATCCAGAAGCAGATGAGTGTAGAATTTACGAAGATTAATTAGAAAATGACAGGAGATTTATTTCATTCTGAACATCTTGGTCGAAGTAAGACATACTTTTGGTATGGTATGGTTGTTGGTGGTTCGGAGTGGGAAGATAATCAAAAAGATGATGCTATAGATGCTCATAAAATCCATACTAGAGACGATGTTGCTGGATGGGGATATCGTGCTAAAGTTGCAATAATGGGGTATGATCCTCAATTAGTAGAAGGAGAAGGAATAAAAAACTCTGAGTTAGTAATGGCGGAAGTAATGCTTCCTACTACTGGAGGATCTGGATTAGGTGGACCAGTAAACACTCCTACGATTGCAAACAATACTTTTGTGATTGGTGTTTATAAGGATGGTGTAAGTGCAAGAGAACCTATTATCATCGGAACTCTACCAAATGTTTCTCAAAGTAGAGTAAAACCTTACGATTTTTCTGAAACACAAAGATACATTGCTTCTACTGGGTATAGACCAACAGATCCTGCTGCAAATGATGCCTTGTGGGCAGAAGGTGGTGCAGAAGGTCAGACACCTGCTATGGAAGCAGGAGAAGCAGCAAGAGTTGATACTGTGATGCTTCATGCACAAAAAGATGATGGTTCCAGAAAATTTATGATGCCCCAAACTCTTAATTGTAAGAGAAAAACAAGTGGCGCATTAAGTGCTATTCAGATCATCATTCAAGAGGTGATGAGTATTATTAATTTATCTAAGGTTAGTAATTTTGTTTCTAGAGCATCTGATGCACTGAAAAACTTTAGGGCTATTGTAACAACTGCACAAAATGCAATTGCTGGTTATGTTCGTGAGATAATGGCGGATGCAAGAAATGCCGCTCTCAACTTAATGAATAAGACTTTAGATAAAGTACTGAGCCTTATTCCAGGTAATTTTAGAAGTCTTACGAGTAATAACCTTGTTAATGGAGCTTTGGATGCACTTTCTTGTGCCTTCAATAAGATAATGGGAGCAGCAAAGGGATTTGTTGGAAACTTTTTGAATAATGTTGTAGGAGGTGCAGTAAATTCATTATTCTCAACTGCATCTTCTATGATGGGTTCTTTTTTAACTGGAACTCTGGGTGGTGTTGCTGGTGCAGTTACTGGAGGATTGGATGCTGCACAAGGTGTATTATCTACGGCATCTAATCTAATGACTGCTGGAGGTCTTACTGATCTTGCTAGTGGATTGCTTGGAAGTGTTGGTGGATTAATTGGTGGTATTGGTGGAGGAATATCTGGAGCACTCAATATACTTACTGGAATTTTATCGTTGTTCTCTTGTGAAGAAGAAGCATCTTGTGCAACAGTTAATTGTTGGAGTCCTCTTTATGGTGATATTTGTGCCAGTGGTGCAGCTGGTTCATCTAGTTTGAGTGATTCCTTTAAGAATCAATTTGGTCAATCATTTTCTAGTGACAATCAAAGTGGAACTGATACTGATACTAATGATAATTTGGAGCAAGTTTATGGTGATGTGAGATTGGATTCTGGACCTATTCTTTCTGGACCACCTACAGTATCAACTATTGGTGGTGGTAGAGATGAAGTAATGGGTATTGGAAATCCAATCATCAGTCCAAGTGGAGAACTTTTAGCGATTGATTTGAGTTCTGGAACTGGTACTGGTACTGGTGGAACTGGGACTGGTGCTGATGGTACTGGAACTGGAACTGGTGCTGATGGTACTGGAACTGGAACTGGTACTGATAATGATAATGCTCCTAAATTTACCAGTTCTCCTACTATAGTAATTTCTGATCAAACTGGAAATGGTATTGGTGCAGTTGCGATTGCAGTTCTAGAAGATGGTAGTACTATTCCGTTTGATAAAGATGGATGCGGAAAACCTGACATCAATCCAAAGTATCCATTGATTAATGAATTATTGCCACCAATTTCGGGTAAAAATGTATTTGATTTTACCGATCCTGTTTATGATACAGAAGGTCTTGGTGGTTCAGGACCTGATGGCACACTTTCCGATGGTATAGATACTAATCCTGTTGTCGGAAGAAGAATAGATAAGGTTATTATTGTAGATTCTGGAATTGGTTATCTTCCAGCACCTGATGGCAGTACTGGAGCAGGAGGAAGAAAGTTCTCTGGTCCTAATGATACAATTGTTTATTGTGGTGGTTACAATGTTTATCCTCCATGTAGTAATGTTCCTGTATCAAAAGGAGATTTAATTTTCTCTCCATTAGGAGGAAGAGCAGACATTTACAGATCATCTGATGGTGCATTGTTACAAACAATTACTGGTAGAGGACCAGTAAATAGCGTTGAAGTTAAGGAATCTGGAATTTTAGCAACTTATTGCCCTTCAGAAGAAGAAATTGATACTACTGATGCTTTCGTACCAAACAATACATACAATGTTGTACTAGACATCGGAGATGTTTACATTGAAAATACTGGAGTGAATTACTCACCTGGTGATGAGATTGTTATAGAACCTTCAAATGGTGCTGAACTTGAACCTGTATATGATGACACTGGAAGATTGATTAGAGTTAATATACTCAATCCAGGAATAGGATTTGTAGAGTTCCCTCAAATCTTTATAAATTCCAATACTGGAGTTAATGCAAACATTATTCCTGTATTCAACATAACAAGACTTACTGAAAATGAAGATGGCGATGTATTACCTGAAATTCCACAAGGAACTCCGTTAATTAGTGTGGTTGATTGTGTAGGAGTTCAAGCATCAAAAAAATCACTTGACATTGTACCTCAATAAAAATTATGAGTAAGAAAGAAGAAAGGACTAATTTAGTTACAGGACATCGTTCAAGAGGAACGATTAAGTTTGGACATCTTTGGTTAGATGAAGAGGGCAAGTTAGGAACTACGGTTCAATCTGGTGTAATGCTTCAGGCATTTGATGCTAGACATTATTGTTCTTTGGATATTAATGGCGTAAGGCAAGGATGGACAACTAATAGATGTCCTGGAACTTATCAAGTTATTTGTGGAACTGACTTGAAACCAGATGGTCTTGGTTATTTGGTTTTTGCTGAAATGGGAGATATTGTGTTAAAATCTCCAAATGGAAAAATAAGATTGGAAGCACAAGACATTGAACTGATTGCAAACGGAACTAATAATACGAGAGGAGTTGTTGAAATAAACTCAAATACTGCAGTAAACATCCAAACACAGAATGTTAAAGTTGTTGGAAAGGCAGGAATTGATATCTTTACTCCATTTACATTGAAATTGAGAGCTAATGGCGCACTTAATATGACATCAAATTTTATTCAGGGATTAAGTTCAGCATCTTCATTTGCGCCTGATAAAGCAAATCCATTATCAATTGTAGATTACATTAAAAATCAAGGTTATGCTTGACTATTCTTTACTTTTTTATTATACTAAGAATGTAGAGCAACATAAAAATGGCATTTAACGTAGATACTCTTTCTTCAAGTCATCATTTGATACATGGACTAGGATTTCCCATCACTGTAATGGGAACTGGTCCTACTGCGGTTAGAGGAAGTTCTTATATTGAAGGACCATCTGTTTTTGGTTCTCCTATTTTCCCAAATACTTGGGCAACTGTGATGATTGGTCCTTTGACTAATGCAGACATACTTGGACCTCCACTTATTCCTGGTGCATTTTGTTATGGTCCACCAGCAAATCCATTTTCTTTGGCAACTATTGGTAGTGTAGGAGTCCTTGGTGATCTTAATGTTGCACTCAATACAGTTGTGGGTGGCAGTGTTTTGGCACAAGGATTGGTCGTAAGTAATTGTGGTAGACATGTTCTTGCACTTAAAAAGGATTTGCCTTTTGACATGCCTCATCCAAATAAAAAAGGATGGAGATTGAGACATGTTTGTATTGAAGGTCCAGAAGTTGCAGTTTACTGTAGAGGAAGAATTCCTGAAGATGGTGTAATTAATCTTCCAACTTTTTGGGATGGTCTTGTGAAACCTGGAGATTTATCTATAAATATTACTCCAATTGGTTCTTGGCAAGAACTTTATGTGAAAGAAATTACTGATACACAGATTAAAATCAGTAATAATTCTGCTGGACCAATTAATGGTGATTATCATATTGTTGCTCGTAGAATAGATGATGATTTGATTGTTGAATATGAAGGAGAATCTCATGAAGATTATCCAAATGGAAATGAAGGATACTCATTTAACTTTGAACACAATTATGTTGAAGGACTGATTCGAGATATGGTAAGCGAAACTGTTGTAAACATTGATAAGGAGAAAAACTAATGGCAGAAATACCAGCATTTACACCAGGAACTAGACCTCCTGGTCCTGATTGCAGCGATAGACAAATTTGGGGAACACCTTCGACTCTATATTCTTACATTGGAAAAATTAATAATGGTTTTACGGAAGAGGAGTATCCACCAGAGGCTTGTAAACCTAGGTATCATAGCAATGCAAAAATAGATAATTTGCAAGTTACCAATACTCTAGGTACAGCGAGTGTGACTAAAGTTGTTGGAAGCACTGGAACCTTTAGTGGGACTGTAACTGCATCTACTCTTGTAGCAAGTAACCTCAAAACATTTAATATTCCACATCCAACTAAAGAAAATAAAAGATTAGTTTATTCTTCTTTGGAGGGTCCAGAAGCAGGAGTTTATGTTCGTGGAAGAGTGAGAAACACGACTGAAATCATTCTCCCCGATTACTGGGAAGGACTTGTAGATAAAAAAACTATTACTGTAAACTTAACACCAATTGGTGCTCATCAGGATGTAATTGTAAAGGGATGGAGTTTGGAGTCAATTCAATTGCAATCTAAAGGTGGAATGCCTATTGATTGTTTTTACACCGTTTATGGTGAGAGAAAAGACATTCCATCTCTCGTAGTTGAACAAGACGAAGTAGTTGACTAAACTTAAATTATCAGTTAAAATTTAAATTCGCACTAAAATCATTATGGAACAGCAGCAACATCTCAAAGACCTCACTGAGCGTCGTGATAAACTTCAAAAAGAACTTGAGGAACTTCAATCTCAAGCAACTACAAAGAGAGAACTCTTTCTGAAGATTCAAGGTATCATTGAGTATCTTACACAGATTGGTGTTACTCTCCCAGAAGAAGCACCAGCAGAAGAACCAGTTGAAGAAGCGTCCACAGAGGGTTGACCCTCTCCTCCAAATCAACTATACTACTAAGGTAATCAACGGAACACACGGATGAACGACCAAGAGTATGTAACTCGATGCGTAGCAGACCCACTCTATAGAACAGTTCGTATCTATTCTAACGAAGGGACGGAACAAGAACTGGTCTGTGATACTGCTGATGAGTTCATTAATGTGGTAAAGTTCATTCGTGCTACCATTGATGACAACCTTCTCTCAGAAGATCAATTCGTTTACGCAAGTCCTGTATGAGACCAGAAACACGTAAATCAATGGAGATGCTGTTCTCCGCAAAATGGAACTTGCCTAAAGCGGCAAAAAATGCTAATCTAAGCAATAAGGAAATGAAGATTACTTTTAACGAGTACTGTCATTTTCATCCTCCTACTTACGAAGTAAAATGAAAACACTTCTTGCACTTCTTTTAGTTCTCACTCCAACATCAGCACTTGCTGAAATCACGCACTATCAGCGTGGAGGAGTAACTGAAAAGAAATGTTATCGCACAGATTATCGTGAAGAGTACATTCCTGGAAACTCTCAACGTCGTGGGTATGTAAAGTCTTATCGCGATAAGGTTGAAGTTCCTTGTAGAACATCATCATCATCTTCTTATTATCACCATAACAACTACAACTCTCCCGTAGACGACAACTCTTGTATCGAAGGTAGTATTCTTGGTGGTATTGCTGGAGGTGGTGCTGGTGCTGCTCTCTCCCGTGGTGATGGTCGTTTCTGGGCAATCCCTTTGGGCATCGTAGGTGGAGCACTAGCAGGTTGCCAGATTGACGGAGGTTGACTTTTTAGACCATTAGAACTGTAATGGTTTTACCTCTGGGAGTGTCGCATATTGGTTAATGCCGGTGCCTTATAAGCGCCTGAACCGAGTTCAATTCTCGGCATTCCTATCGGGTAGGTGTCCGAGTGGTTAATGGAAGAAGTCTGTAAAACTTTTGGCTCTGCCTACGGGGGTTCAAATCCCTCCCTGCCCACTTGACAATCTGCTACTTCGGTAGTATGATTGTCTCAACCAGACGGGACTGTAGTTTAATTGGTAGAGATCTGGCGTCGGCAACCCTACCTACGTGATAAAATTACTTTGTGAACCAAGGTAGATGCGGAGTTCGAATCCCGTCAGTCCCATTCCTCAACAACGCTAAGTTGAGGAGGTATGCATAATCTAGAAGTAACATCTGAAGTCAGTAGCGAGACTTCTTTTTTGGGAGTGTGGTGGAATCGGTAGACACACCAGACTTAAAATCTGTTGACCATTACGGTCGTGCGAGTTCAAGTCTCGCCACTCCTACTAAATAATTGAAAGTAGGAAAAGTCCTATGAAATACCGTATTGATGCCAGATACTGTTGGTACAATAAGGGGCAAGTAATGGTTCTCATGTATTTCATAAACAACATTCCATTCACATTTGATGATGTTCCTGATGAGTATTATTTTGACTTGGAACTGATTGAGTTAGCAGACAAAGAGAGAAGATGGGAACCTGAGGATGTTTATAAAGCATCTTCTTATTTGATAGAAGAAGAGTGTCATCCTCTTATGTTTGAGCTAGAATTAGAAAATCCAGAATGTATGCCTTCTGATTTATGAAAATTAACTTGTGGTACAGCAAATCTATGTCTCAATGGAGATGGACTCTTTGCTCTGAAGAGTATAATAAAGATGTCTCTAGTGAGCAACATTCGGGTCAGAGACCAGAACTTCGTGATGCAATGAATGATGTTGCAAACACCGTAGAGTTTATGTTAGAATCCAAACAAAAGTGAGTAAAAGTACCCAGTGAAGTCTGATTTTTACCTAGATAGAGTTAGTAAAGATGAGATAAAAGAACTACTCTATACTCATCATTATCTCAAAGACGAATCTAAGGATTTCAAATCGGGGTACAATTATGGACTTTTTAAACGCACTGAGTGGGAATGTCCTCTTAGGATTGGCAAGTGCTATGCTGCTTGCATTTTTACTTCACTCCCTGTTCCAGAAATCGCCAAAGGAGCATTCGGGTTAGAACGTAATCAACAGGAAGGTTTATTTGAACTTTCTAGATTATGTGTAGATCCAGAAACACAAAAAGAAGAATACAACATTACATCTTGGTTCGTGAGTCGCTGTATCAAGAGGTTCCGTAAAGATGCGAATGTTCGTGCTATTCTTAGTTATGCTGACTCTGCTCACCATAATGGAATTATATATCGTGCTACTAATTTCAAGTATTATGGGTTGACTGATCCTAAGAAAGATTTTTATTATGCTGATGGAACTAAACACTCAAGAGGAAAAGTGAAAGGTGTTGAGGGTGAGTGGAGAGATAGAAGTAGAAAGCACAGATACTTAATGGTTTATGATCGAGAATTGAGAGATAGACTTGCATGGAAAGAACAAAAGTGGTATGATAGTAAAGACGATACAAAATCGTTTCAGTGACCCAAAAGTGTGACATTAAGACCTTCCTTCGGGGAGGTTTTTTTGTGGATAAATAACTTATAACGGAATTAAAAGCATTAATAAAATGGGTCTTTCTAGATTAGACAATTTTCTGAAATCAGTAAGAGGAAATATTTTATATGTTGATCCTAATAACCTAGATTCTACTGATAGTGTTGCGAATCAGGGCAATTCTCCTACTCGCCCGTTTAAAACTATCCAGAGAGCACTTATTGAGGCAGCTAGATTTTCCTATCAGGTTGGTAGTAATAACGATAGATTTAGCAAAACAACTATTTTACTACAACCAGGTGAGCACATTGTAGACAATAGACCTGGTATAATTGTTAAAGATGATGATACTTACATCACTAGAGGTGGATTTGATAATTATACTGATTTTACTGAATTCACTCTATTAACAAACTTTGATATTTTATCTGAAAACAATCAACTTTATAAGTTAAATTCAATTTATGGTGGTGTCATTGTTCCAAGAGGAACATCTATCGTAGGTTCTGACCTTAGGAAAACTAAAATTATTCCAAGGTATGTTCCTAATCCTGATGAAGTTGATGGTGCAAACATCAATAGATCTGCATTATTCAGAGTAACTGGTGGATGCTTCTTATATGGATTTACTATTTTTGATGCTGATTTAAATGCCTTATGCTATAAGGACTTTACAATCAATCAATTTGTTCCAGATTTCTCACACCATAAACTCACTTGTTTTGAGTATGTTGATGGAGTCAATAATGTAAAGATTGATGATACTTTCATTTCAAATCTTGAAACTACAAAAACTGACCTTGACATGTATTATGAAAAGGTTGCTGTTGCTTATGGTCAGAATAGTGGAAGAGAAATTGATGAGAGTGATGAAGACATTCAAACTGTAGTTGATGAGTATAGAATTGTTGGTTCTAGAGGAGCAGAAGCTAACATCGCCTCTATTTCTGCATCTGGAACTACAGTCACTGTCACATTAGAAGAACCACTGGAAGAATTGAGTGCAAATTCTCCAATTCAAATTTCTGGTGTTGCTTCAACAAACTCATCAGATGTTTATGATGGGCAGTATTTGATTTCAAGTGTTATCAGCACAACACAATTTACTTACATCTCCAGAATTTCTAATGTAGATACTTCTCCTACAACTAATGGTGCTACAGTCAACTTTAGCGTTGATACTGTAACTGGTGCATCTCCTTACATCTTTAACATTTCACTGCGTTCTGTTTATGGAATGTGTGGTATGCACGCTGACGGAAATCTTGTCAGTGGATTTAAGAGTATGGTTGTGGCACAATTCACTGGAATTGGACTTCAGAAAGATGATAATGCCTTTGTAAAATATGATGAGGTTAGTGGTGAGTATCAAGACTCTGCTAATGTTATTGATATTCATACTGACTCTAGAGCAGTATTTAAACCTTCTTACAGAAACTATCACATTAAAGCATCAAATAATGCAATTATCCAGTTAGTTTCTATCTTTGCTATTGGTTATGCAGAGCACTTTGTTGTTGAATCTGGTGGAGACCATTCAATCACAAACTCTAACTCTAACTTTGGAGCAAAAGCATTAGTAGCAAGAGGATTTAGAAAAGATGCTTTCTCAAGAGATGATCGTGGGTACATTACTCACATTGTATCTCCTCAGAAGTTAAGTGGTGATGAGACTAGTGTTGAATTTTTCCCAATTGATGTTGGATTAACAACCTCAGTATCTGCTGGTGCAGGAACTACAACTAGACTTTACATCTATAATCAAACTAATCAGGATGCTCCTCCTAGTGATATAGCAGATGGATACAGACTTGGTGCAAAAGAAACTGAAATTCTTTATTCTCAAATTGCACAGAGTGGGATAGTCTCTACCTATTCTTGTAGAGTCACTATGCCCGAAAGTGACTTGAGTAAAGAGAAGTCATATTCTGTAAACAGAGTCAATAATGATAGTGAGAATGATATTGATTCCAATGGTATTATTGGATTATCTACAGTTCACGAGTTTATTGATGGTGAAAAGGTCAGAGTATTCAGTGATAATGGACATCTTCCTGATGGATTAATTACCAATAACATCTATTATGTAATTACTGATGCTGTTGCTGGTATTACCTCAACAGAAATCAAATTGGCATCCACACTTAGTGATGTATTTACAGATACTGCAATCATTCCCAACTCAAAGGGTGGAAATTTAAAGGTTGTTAGTAGAGTCTCTGATAAATCTTCAGGTGATGTTGGACATCCAATTCAGTATGATGAAGGACAAGGTAATTGGTATCTCAATGTTTCGTCTACAGATAATACATTATATGATGTAATTAATAGTGTAGGAGTTACTGGAATTGGTGAAGCAACTTCCAGAACCTTTATTGAAAGAAATCTTGATACTAGAAATTTAGTAGATACGATTTATAAAGTTAGATATGTTCTTCCTAAGAACGCACAAAATAATGCAAGACCACCTTTAGATGGTTACATTATTCAGGAAAGTAGCACAACTGGACTTACTGATGCAGAAATTTCCAATGATTTGTATTTTGGAGATAGTGTTACTTTAGCGAATGCTAATCAATTAAGAAATCCATCTTTCATTGCTAATGCAGAGTGGTCTTCATCAGGAATCTCTACCATTTACACAGAACTTCCACATAATCTTTCTGTTGGTTCTGAAGTTAAGATTGAAAATGTTGTAAGTGCTGGAAATACAACAGCAGATTTTTATGATGGATTCAATGGTGAATTTACTGTAACTTCTATACCAACATCCAAGAAGTTTACTTATTCTCTTGCTGATAATCCTGGTGCTTTCCAGAACGATACCACTGTAAGAGATTCTAATCTTCCAAAGTTCACACAAAAAACTATTCCAACTTGCCTGCAAGTTTATAGAAGTGTTGAAATTCAACCTTTTGTTCAAGGAAAACAAGATGGTGTCTATCAGTTATTCGTAATTAATAATTCCAACTCACCTACAGTTTCTCCATTCCAAGATTCTAGTTTCTCACAAAATGTTCAGTATCTCTATCCTCAATTAAATAGAGATAATCCAGATGCAGATCCAAAATCTTCTAGATCTTTTGCATTATCAAGTCCAGTTGGTCAGGTTGTAATTAATGACCCAGAAAATAGTTTAACAAAAGAAACAGTAGAGAAAGTTTCTTCTGACTTAAAACTTGGAATTGGTATTACTGGTGCAATTTCGAGCAGTGGAACTGCACATACAATCTTCACTAAAGTTGACCATGGACTTGGTGGAATTACTAATTTAACTGTTGTCAGTTCTGGTTCTAACTACATCGGAGAAGACACTTATTATGCAGCAGATCTTGTTGGATTTGCTGGAAGCATAACTGGTTCAAATGCTAATGTTAAAGTTGATGTTAATAGTCTTGGCCAAGTTAGTGATGTTCTCATCATGGACCCTGGCAGTTCTTATGGAATAGGTCATACTCTGCAAATTATTCCTGCTGCTGGAATTGGAACAACCACTGGATTTACTGCTGCTGTTGTTAGAGTAGATGCAGTTACTGACTATCAAGATTTGACTCTTGAAATTGATGGTCTGTCTGAAGATTATGATGGTTATAATAACCTGTATAAGGTTACTGGAATTACTTCAACCAGCACAACAGAAATTCAAGTTCAATCTGCAAATAGTGTTTCTGGATTCTCTACTACTGCTGTAGAATTTGGAACTAACATGAGTTCCTTTACTGGTCAGTTATTAACTCCTTCTTCAGTTACTTATAACAATGAAACTGGAGTTGGTATTGTTACTTTTGCAACTTCTCATGGATTGAATGTTGACAATTCTCTGTTATTTGTTGGATTTGATAATAGTTTCTTGAACAAGACTGTTAGTGTAACTAAGAAGTTAAGTTTATTATCAGTTGAGGTTAATTTTGGTACTAATGATTCTTCTGTCCCCACAACTGGAACGCCAGAAGCATACTTAAAAGGAAATACCTCTAGATCTGGAAGACTTGAAAAAGAGAATGAATTGACATCGGGTAGAAATGTAATTCAGTATGGTGGAATTGAATCTACAATAACAACATTGCTCTCTTCCGAATCTGGTGCTCCAGATCAATTGGTAATTTCTGATGCAGTTAATAGTGGATTTAGGATTGGTGATTATCTTCAAGTTGATAGAGAAATCTTTAGAATTAAATCTTCAGTAACATCAAACACTGTTGGAGTCTTTAGATCACTTTTAGGAAGTCCAAGACAAACTCATGATGCTAATTCTGTTGTTAAGAGAATAGTCGTAAAACCAGTTGAATTTAGGAGAAATTCAATCATCCGTGCTTCTGGTCATACATTTGAGTATCTTGGATTTGGACCTGGAAACTATTCCACTGCTTTCCCAGAAAGACAAGATAGAGTTCTTTCTCCTCAAGAAGAATTAATTGCACAGTCTTATAAGGAGAATGGAGGTATTGTAATCTTCACTGCAATGAACAGTGATGGTGATTTCTACACTGGTAATAAAAAAGTTAATTCTGC
>Ga0255768_10002841_pt1 | contig 17350 bp, 24 predicted proteins | sample 071ome_33_FD_179983 | JGI IMG/M metagenome (GOLD analysis project Ga0255768, IMG submission 179983) | Coastal salt marsh microbial communities from the Groves Creek Marsh, Skidaway Island, Georgia - 071412AT metaG (version 2) | ecosystem: Environmental > Aquatic > Marine > Intertidal zone >...
TCATGATTCTATACGACCAAGTGTTGAACAACAGGGTCGTCAAAAACTATTTGACATAGAAACTCTCTACGGCAAAGATTGGAATGATCTTACCCAACACTCTATAGAAGAAATTCTCCAACACACCTACTATCAAAAGACTCTTGAAGCATCGTGGGATACTTCACATGACCTATACATCAAAAGATGTGTAATAGAATGTGGAGGACATGGATCAAGAGCAAAAGTAGAATACGTTACTTAGAATTTTTATCAAAATCTTTTGGGGTAATACCTAGTTTAGTAAATGCATCTGCAAATGCATTGTTGATAGGTGCTGACTGTTTTTCAGGTTTTGATGTGCTTTTCTTTTTGTGTTTGCTGTTTGATTTTTTGCTTTTGACTTTTTTGTTTGGTGTGTCTTCACCTATAATATAAGTTTGTTTGTTTTTCATATACTGCTCGTTATGATAGTATTTATATAGATATCTTTAAATTCTACTTATATTGATCTAAATCAATCTTTTTTGCCTGTTCTCTTAGATATAACCAATAGTCAATTATAATTAACTGCCACAGTGTACCTACTGCTGACGGAATATAACCAAAAAAGTAAGGAATACCTAGAATAAAAAATGCTATTACCAAAAGATATTTGATAGGACTATCTGGTGTCCAGTCTAGCCATCTAGGGGGTTCGTATGGTTGTTTGTTTCTATAATCTTCAAAGTCATAATTGATCATAAAGCCAACTCAAGAAATAATAAACTTAAAGCAGTTATTAGAATTGCCAATGCCCAAGGTTCCACGACTAAATCTTTAACATATTCAATTAGCATATTAACTATCTTCATATTTGTATAGATCAGTTAGTGTTCCAGTTAGCATTGCTGATGTTGTTTTTAAGGTATTAGAAGTTCTACCAATACGTTTCAAATGCTCTTTGGCTGTGTCATTATATTTAATACCATAATGATTTTTAATGTATTTTGCAAACTCAAGAATTTCTCCTTCAAGCTCTTCCATCCACCAAACTTTTGAATCATGTTCTGATGCTACAGAATGTTTTACCTTTACTGGATCAAGTTTAATTTTTTTTGTCATTAGTTTATCTGTTGAAACTTTTTGTATCCTTTATGTAAAACATAAAACCATACACCATTTATCAAAGGTTCAACAACTGCATCAACTGCCGCTAATTCAAATGAAGCACCAGTAATTAAATTGTTACAGATCATAGCAATTACAATGTGTCCAATAGTGTACACCACTGCCAGTACCGCACTGCTACCGCCAATGATCTTTTTTAAGAGATTGAATATTCCTTCTTTAAGTTCTACCATATATTAACCAACTGGTTCAAGTTTACCATTTTTATCTGTGAACCAAGTGTAGCCTGCCACTTTGGCCTGTTTGTCATAGCCTTTGAGATTGTACGCAAACAGCAATTCAGGTTGATGTGTGTTTCTAATTAAACCATATTTTGATTGTCTATTACCTTCAAGGATATACGTGGCTTGTTTGGTATTTGGATCTTCTACAAGTTCTACTTTGAACTTGTGTTTGCCAATGGTGATTTCCGTGTTTTTTGGTAAATCACTGTGTGTTTTTATTTCTTCTGTCATTTATTTGCCTCGTGTTTATTTAACATAACTTTCTATAGTATAGCATCTTATAGGTATCTGTCAACCATAAAGATGCCTAAAATTACTAGATAAATACATACATAATATGATAGTATCTTGGAAAACAACTAATAAAAAAGAGGATATTAATGCTGTTTTGCTACGTTTAGAACAGCAAATACTACCACATATTCCTGAATTAGTTAGGCAAAAAGCACAGATTGTTAACAACTGCCTAGTTATTACAGAAGAATGGAATATCAGTAATATAGAACAAGCAAAACAGGAATTTCCACATCTATTTTGGGGATATGACGATTTGCCTATGGAATTTACAAGCCAACACTTAGATCTTAGCGATCTACAGCCAGGACAGAGCTATTTTAATAATAAACTTTATACATAACTAGTTAATTATATAAATAAAAATGTATACTTTATACATTCTTATAAGAATAAGGAGAAAATTATGGCAAAAAAAATATCTTATAGAACAGATGGTACTCCAGGAGCCGTAGATACATTAAAGTCTTTTTTAGGCGAAACCCCTGGACCTCTTCCTACATCAGGGGATAGTACATTTAATGCTATTGATCATTCTCAGTTTGACAACGTTGTAAACGGACCAAATAACAAAGTAGACTTTTCAAAATATCTTGGTGCTAAATGGGATATGAGAGGAGAAGATGTTGTTATTACTATTTCATTTGATGATTCATACGATGATGAGGATTTAGCGGCTACTGGTCTTCAAGAAGACATTGGTGATTTACCTCTTGTTACTGAATTAGATCACTTAGACTAAAATAATTAAAAACAATTTAAGTGTCTTTAAAAGGCACTTAAATTTGTTTTGTTACTTTTAAAAAATTTTCTTTATCAATATGTATTTCAATTCTATGTAGAAGACGCTTTTCTAACTGCTCTACAGTTAAAACATCATTACCGTCTGTTCTTGCTCTTCTATGAATTGATACTTCTTGATCAAAATATATAATATCACCGTTTTGCCATACATGATCATATGTATACTCTGGTGTCACATATTCAGTCATTATATATTTTTTAAGATCTAAAAACTCTTGTTCTGATTTACCAACTATTCCTGTAATTTGACTTGGTGAGAAGTGTAGTCCTTCTTTGCCGCTTATGTTTTTTCTAACCAACGGTTGTTTTTTATCCATCCAATCTCCACCGTGCCCTGTTTCTGCTGTTCTGTATTTGTCATCAACATCAATGATTGCATCTTCACCTTCTACAAACCCCCATTGCATGATTGTGTTTTTTAATTCTTGTTTTTTTTCTTCTGACTCTAAATGATATCTATCGACCATTTGACATATCTGTGTCATTGTTCCTTCTGTACCCTCAACACCATGTAATCCAACTACTTCTGGTAACGGTCTTTCTACACCATTTATAAGTTCACGTTCTGCTTCAGCACAATGCCAATTAAATCTTTTTGTAAAACCTCCTGCTAGTCCTTTGTAATCACCTTTTTCATTTTTATATTTGGCAGTTACCATATCAAGTCCTGGCCATATAGGAGCACCTTGTTCATCTAAGTATCCTGTTTTGTGTCCTGTGGGTACTCCTCTCTTTTGCCCGTGTGTTGCAACTTGTCCTATGCCTTCAGACAATTGATAAAATTGATCTATACTGTAATGTACTTGAGGTAGCACAACTACTAGTTCTTGCTTACAAAGTCTTGATACTTCGTCTAGCTCGTCTTGAACGAAAGGATATTTTAGTTCTGTTATTTCAACCCCAAAGTTTCCAAAGTTTTTTAAAGGTTTAACTTTCATATACTGCTTCTCCTTGTTTCTGTTTTAACTCAGCATATGGATTTCTTGAATCTGGATATACTTCTATTCTATGAAGCAAACGTTTTTCTAATTGTTCAAGTGTAAGACCTGCTACATTTTTATTAGCATCAGTTCTTCTATGGATACAAACCTTTTGGTCCATATAGAATATGTCACCATCTTGCCATTCATGATTGTATATGTACTTGTCATTTACATATTCTTTCATAATATACTCTTTAAGTTTTTGATACTTGCTGTCTTCTTGCCCAACTATCCCTACTATTTGACTTGGCGAAAAATGTAGACCTTCTTTGCCATTTACTGCTGTTTGAACCAGTGATTGTTGTTTAGATAATGCTCTAGCAATACCTAACTCTTTTGTTACTGCTTCTTTATATTCATCAAACTGCCCCCATTCTGGTAATATAGCATCATCACCTTCTACAAAGCCCCAATTCATAATTGTATCTTTTAGTTCTTGTTTTTTCTCTGGTGTTTCCAGTTCATATCTATCAATCATTTGACAAACCTGTGTGATAGATCCTTCTGTTCCACGTACACCTTGTAGTCCTACAAAATCTGCTAGTGGTAGTTCTACACCGTTGATGCTGTCTCTTTTTGCTTCAGCACAATGCCAGTTAAAAACTTTTGTTCCGCCGTTTGGCAACCCATCTACTTTACCATCAGCATCTCTTTTGGCGGTTACTTTGTCTAATCCAAGTAATAGAGGATAACCATTGTCATCAACGTAACCGCCTTTGTATGTTGTTTTTTCATTTTTATTTAATCCATACTTCCATACTGTTCCTAGGTTAGTTGATAATTCATAATATTGTTCTTTAGTATAGTTAATTTTTGGAAATACCATTACAAGATTTTCAACCAATAATTTTTTTAATTCATCCATTTCTTCTTTAACAAAAGGATATTTTACTCCTGTTACTGATATACCAATAGAGCCAAAGTTTTTTATTTTATCTATGTTCATGCTACTAATTTCCTTTCTAGCATTTGTTTACGCACAAATAAATCTGCTAATACTTCAAAACTATAAGGGTAATCAAAACAAATTGTAAAATTAATTCTTTGCTTTGATGAAGCAGTATCTACTGAATGGTAAATTGTTGTGTTGATTAATGTTGGTTGATCAATAAGTGTTTCACTTATTAAAGTTTTGTTATCATTTTTCCAAAAACGTAATGGATTCTTGTCCTGCTCTCCTACAAAAGGAATCAGTATAGCCGCTACTCTCCCCATGTCTACATGAGAAGGTATTGCTTTGTTTTCTTTAGCTCTTAAAAATCCATTTGATTTATACATTGGAAAAATAAATTGCTCTTGTACAAATTTTGGAGTTGGCACTTGGGCATATCCTTGTATATCTCTATATTCACCTTTGCCTGTAGATCCAAAACTTGCTGACTCATATAATTGTTGTATTTCTTTTTTATCGTATTTAAAATTTGGTAACTTAATATATCCTAGTGTTAGTTGTTTATAAAATTTAAGATCACTTTCTAATTGCTTTTGAGATATTCCCATATACTCTTCTAAAGCAGTAATGTCTTTTTCAGTTGTAGCATCGTTACGGGCTCTAAGTTGAATTACATTTTCAATTTTTTTGATTGTTTCTGTTAGCATTAGTTTAATAATTCTCCATTTTTAATCATGTCTGCTACCTTTTCAAAAGTATACTTTCCATAAAAACTTATTTGATATGTAACTCTATCTCCACCTTTAGTATTGTCTACTCCATGAAACATATCTCCACTACATTTCATAAGGGTTGGGACTTTAAAATCTAAATCAACTATTTTATTTTTAGTTGTTGCTTCATAAAGTGTTGTTGGTGCTATGTTAAAATCACCATATACAGAAAAGAAAATAGCACACTCTCTTGGTAAGTTGCTCCATTCATCATTGTTTACTTTGGTTTTCATCAATGCCATTGCTTCTTCGTTTTCATGTAAACTTGGCCAATCTACATGTGTATCTTCATGTGGTGGCAAATAACATCCTGGATAACATTTAACATATCCTGACCATGTATAACAATGATTTTTAAAATTTTGTTTAATTGTTTCTGGTATAATTGGTTGTATGTAATCAGCATAAGGATCTTTAGATCCTATTTGATCAGGATTAGCAGGGTTTTCTAACCAAGCATTGCGAGAATCTATATCTTTTACTTCATCAATAAGTTCTTGATAATTAACCTTAAAGTTTGGTAACTCTAAATATCCTTTTTCAATTTGTTCGATCATTAGTTTTTTTCTCCAAGAAAAAATGTTTTATTATCCAAGCAGGTAAATCAATTTCCCACCATTTTTCTTTGTTTGTCCAACTAGTTGGTTTTTCATGATGGGTGTTATGTAACCCACTACCTAGTGTTAGAATGTTTACCCATGTGTTATTTGTGCTGTGATCTTTTGTATCAAATAATCTATATCCCCATCTATGACATACTGTGTTAACTAACCCAGCACTGTGAAAAGTAATTACTGCTGGTAATGATATTAAAAACACTGCTATTCGCCAATCAATTAATGCTATAATTAAATAAGTTCCTAGCAATAGTTTTAAATAATTTTGATGTATAAATTTAATCCATTTATCTTTTACTAGATCAGCAACAAATTTTCTTTCAATTGTAAACGGTTCCCAAAAGGTTGACCATATACGCCACATTGGTTGACCGCCATGTGGATCTTCTTTAGTTTCTGGAACTGCATGATGCTTTCTATGTATTCCGCACCAAGCAACAGGTGATCCAAAACAGTTGAACATACTCAAAACAATAAGTAATCTTGATTTCCAATACGATGTTTCAAAACTTTTGTGTGTTAGATATCTGTGTAATGCTATTTCACCACCAATTTTTCCAAACACTATCCAACCAACAAACGACAGCCACAACCATTCCCATCCAACATACACTAACCCTGTAATGGCTAATATATGATTGGCCAATAAAATTAATTTTAATCTATACTCGTAGCTCATTTGTTGTTATTATACACTCTTTATATTTATTTGCACTCTTTTTTAATAAATTTTTATGTTTATTAATGTTAACAATTCCTATAATAAACCCAACAATACGTTCATCATCAATACCAGGTTTAGGATCCATACCATGTAATTGTGTGCAATGATTTATAACATAAGCATCTGTTTCGTTTGGAATATCACAGTATACTTTGTTTTTTCCTTGTTCGTCTTTGCACATGTATAACGTATCTCTTGAACCATGTACAATAAATCTATAGCCAATTGGTTCATTTGCTAATTGATGATTTAACACTTCTTGGGGATTGTCAACATAACTTGGAACATCTATATAAGAACCACTACTATCCATCATACGACCAACATACCCAACTGATGCTCCATCTGTGTGTGGAAGAACAGGACCTTTTGCTCTTTCTAAACGTGCATCTAATATAGTTTCAAATGGATAGTAATCGTCAATCCATTTGATTAAATCTGGATAAGTTTCTTTAGCAAAACTATTCCATGTTCCTTTATCTGATAATTGTTGTGCTTTCCACTGATAAAATACATCAGATGTTTTTGATAAAGTGTCATCATCTACATCTCTAAAAACTAACTGTTTATCTTTACCATATCCTACTGCTTGAGTTTTACCATAAAAGTTTTTTATAATCGTATCTTTGTTTGGTATAGGTGGTATATCTAAAGGAACAAACAACATTAGATTATTTCCTTGTTATACCATGGAACATCTTGTTCTAGTAAAGAGTAGTTTCTATAAACTTCAAAACTTTTTTCTATTAACTGCTTATGCTTAATTGGATCAACAATACCATCAATAAAACCAACTATACGATCATCGTCATAATCTTGCTTTGGATCCATTCCGTGCATTTGTGTACAATGGTTTATAACATAAGCATCTGTTTCATTTGGTGTTGAACAAAAAACTTTTTGACTTACATCATTTTCATTACACATATAAAGACTGTTACGACTACCACTAATAATAAATCTATATCCAATTGGTTCGTTATCCAACTGGTGTTGGTAAATTGTTTGAGGACTGTTAACTTTATTTGCATAAGGTATTTTAATTTTATTGCCTTTGGTATCAGTCATTACTCCTTCGTAAACATGATTATCCCAGTCATATGCATCAGTGTGTGGTAATATACGCTGTTGAGCTCTATCCAATCTTACATCTAATTTTTGAGTAAAAGGAAAATAATCATCAATCCACTGAATAAGTTCTGGGTATATATCACGAGCAAAAGTATTCCATTTGCCACTTTCTAACAAATATTGAGTCTTCCATTTATAAAGTATATTAGTTGCTGAATTTATTTTTTGATAATCTGTTTCAATTTCCATGTCTTCATTATCGTAATTATAACTTAATACTTTTGTGTTTCCATAAAAGTTTTTTAAAATTTTTTCTTTGTTTGGAATTGTAGGGACATCTAATGGCACAAAAAGAATCATGTTATCATTTCCTTGGTCATTACATATTTTTTATATTTTTCAGCACTGCGTTGTACTAGTTCTTTGTGTTCTTTAGGTTTAACTAATCCAATAATAAATCCAACAATACGGTCATCGTCAATCCCTGGTCTTGGATCAACACCATGTGGTTGCGAACAGTTATCAATTACATAAGAGTCTGTGTCTTCTGGTATTGTACAATAGTGTTTTTTATCATCAGATAGTTTCACTCGTTGGTCTTTAGACATATATAAAGTATCTCGTGATCCGCTTAGAATAAATCTATAACCTACAGGTTCATTTGCTAATTGATGTTCATATATAGCATCTTCAACTGCTGTATGCTTAAATAGATCTGTATTTGGAAAAGGACATACTTCACCATCGTTTAATTTTTTATATAAATCATCTGCTTGTTGAGATACCCAAAATAGATTATTGTCCACATGTGGGTCTGCTTTGTATAATCTTCCTAGTTTAATTAAAAAATACTTTTCAAAAGGCAGGTTTGTTTGCACCCAATCCATTATTTCAGGAAAATCTTTTTTAGCCGTATCAGTCCATTCTTCGTTTCTCCAATATAAATTTGTGTCAGTCCAATGAGCAAAACGATCAGTGATTGTCATATTTTCTTTTTCTATTTCTATACGACCACAATGTCCTGTAACATAAGTTGTTCCTACAAATCTTTTTACTAATTCTGGCTTGTTTGGTATAGGTGGTAAATCTAGTGGTACAAATATCATTTTAGGTCTTCCTTATAAACTACATACTTTTTATATTTATCTGCACTGCGTTCTATTAATTTTTGATGTTCTTCTACATTTACTTTGCCTAGTATAAATCCAACAATACGATCATCATCTATGCCTTGCTTAACATCTACTCCATGAGGTTGTGTACAATTATTAATCAAAAAAGCATCTGTTTTATTTGGTATTGTACAAAACCATTTTTGTTGATTATTCATATCTTTAGAATAGTCATACTCTTTGCACATATACAATGTATCTCTTGATCCGCTAACAACAAACCTATAGCCTATTGGTTCATTTGCCAATTGGTGATCTAACATTTCTTGAGTTATTGTCATATGATGCGGATGTGGTGCTGTAACATAATTGCCGTCCACATGTGGTGCTACATTACCGGTTGATCTTGCAAGTCTTACATAAAATTTATACTCAAATGGAAAATATGTGTCTATCCATTCAACTAAATTTGGATATTTTAAGTGTGCAGACAACTCCCATTGTCTTGGTTCTCCAAACGGTTCATTTAAATTTTTAGTTCCTAGTAGTGTTTCTTCTTTCCACCAAGCAAACTTTTCAGAACCAATAAACTTGTCAAGAATAGATTGTTTATTTGGTATTGGAGGTATATCTAAAGGAGTAAAAATCATCTTTGTACAAATGCTTTTTCCACAACAAATTGGCCAGGAATTGATGTGTTGCCTTCTTGCATACCCAATGATTCAAAATGTTCAATTAGATCTGTGTTTAGTCCTTGCGAGCCACAGATCATAAACCTATCATGGTTTGAATCTAACAATTGATTTGTAGTAGTTGGAAATAGGTTACCGTCTTTGATCCAATTGGTAATTCTACCCTGTCTTGGCCATTCTTGCTGAGTAAGTGTATTGAAATATCTAAACTTACCTTGTGTGACTTCGTTCCAATCTTCGTTAAACGTTTCTAAAACATCTTTGTAGGCTAGCTCTTGTTCATACTGCACCGTGTGAGTTAGTACTACTTTTTCAAAACGTTCATAGGTTCTTGGATCTTTGATTATTGACAAGAAAGGTGCAAGACCTGTGCCTGTTGCAATTAGATATAGATTGCGTCCAGGTAATAAGTAGTCAATCACAAGAGTGCCTGTGGCTTTGCTGTTTACTAATATTTCATCGCCTTCTTTGATATGCTGTAGTTTAGAAGTTAGAGGACCATCATCAATTTTAATAGACAAGAACTCTAAATGATCTTCGTGATTAGCAGAAGCAAAAGAATATGCTCTCATTAATTTCTTACCTTCATGTTCAACACCAATCATAGCAAACTCTCCATTTTCAAATTTGTTTGGAAAAGATCGTGTAGTACGAAATGAAAATGTTTTATCACTCCAATGTCTTACATGAGTTACTGTTTCTGTGTTAATCATTTTTATTTAAACGTTCCTTGTGTTACCATACTCAATCACTGTGCAACCTTCTAGTTGTGGACACTGTCTCCAAGGGTCAACAATAATTGATCCTTCTGGAAAATCATACTTAGATGTGTCATCTGTACCATATGTTACTCTAGGATTGTGTGCTAATAGATAAACTGCACGACCTAGTGTTTTAGGTGGAGTATCACCAGTGTGTTCATCTTTGTAGTACAATGTTCTGCCTGCTTTTTCAATGTAGTGTCCAATCAGCAAACTGTATGATCCATTAGTGTAAGGCACGTGAGGTTTGTATGCTTTACCTACAATCACAATTGGCAAATTGTATGACATTAATTTTTTAGCAAGATTTTCTGCTTGTACTTCTCTAGCACCCATAATAGCGTCAAACAAGTCATAGCCTAAGCCTAGGTGATCTGCCATCCAACGCAGTGCAATATTATCTCTAGGATGACAAGCACCACCATCACCCATGCCTGCTGTCATGTACTTTGGTCCCATAATTCTTTGATCAGAGTATGCAAGTGCTGACGTTACCACATCAACATTGATGTTGCCTTGCTTTTCTGCTACATCTTGAATCATGTTTACCAACCCAATCTTTGCTGAAATAAATGTGTTGTAAAAAATTTTAATTGACTCACACTCATCCCAAGTGCCAACTATGTATCTTGGATTGTTCTGCATCATTGGTTTATAGAAATCTATAAGTTCTTTTGCATCACCTGTTTTAGATCCATCTTCTGTGCCAATCATAATCATTTCTGGATTTACCATATCCCATTTTACAGATCCCATAGCAATCAAATACGGATTATACACAAAACGTGCATTTGTAATTAGTGGTTCTAGTTCACGTCTTGTTGTGCCTGGTAATACAGTTGATATGAGAACTACCAATTGCTTTTTGTTAACAACCTGATTAACCTCTCGTAAGATATTTTTTACAATTGTGTAATCAAAGTCTTTTGGTTCTAGATGTGCTGTTGGTGTTGAACCATCATAACGTGGATCATGTGGTGTTGGTGCCGCAATAAACACAATATCTTTGTCTTTAACTGCTTCAGCAATAGACGTTTTCATTTGAAAATTTTCTGGTTGTCTTGGTTCTACATCATACCCTTCAACCATGTATTGTTGTGCCATAACTTCTGCACAGTCTTGTCCAAGTTTACCGCAACCAATCATTGCGACTTTTGTATTTTTTGGTTTCATGAATATACCCTCACTTTGTGTTTTTGTTCAAATGCATCTGCATGTTGTCTTGTGTTTACCAAAGGTTCGCCTTTGATATTCAAACTTGTATTCAATAGCATTGGACAACCTGTTTGATCATAGAACTTTTTGATTAGTTTATAAAATCCTGGTGCTTCATGTTGTGTCACAGTTTGTACACGTGAAGTACCATCAGCATGTATGATTGCTGGAAACTCTTGTGGCTTTCTACATATTGCCACTGCCTGCATGTACGGTGATGCTGTTATACCTCCTGGCATTGTAAAATACTCATGTACATGTTCTTCTAGTATAGCAGGAGCAAAAGGTCTAAATTTCTGTCGTTTCTTAATATCATTTACTCTGTCTTTGATTTCACCTCCTCTAGGGTCTGCAAGTAAACTTCTATTACCTAATGCTCTTGGACCAAACTCTGCTCTACCACTTGCAACTCCAATGATGTTGCCATTCATCAGTGCTTCACAGGCACTGTCCACAGGATAGTCACCTTCAATGTTTGTGCCTAAGAAAGGACCTTGCCAATTTAGTTTATCACCATATCCCAATGCCGCGGCGCCTAGTGAGTTACCTGCATCACCTGGATTAGGCATAATCCATATGTTTTGATTTTTATTGTACATCAACGAGTTGGCTACACAATTAAGTGCAACTCCACCCATCCATACAATGTTCTTTTGTGAACTGTATGAACGTGCTATCTCAAACAGCGTAAGAATTTTCTTTTCTATCACCTGTTGTATTGATGCCGCTACATCATATGAAAATTGATGATCAAGCAATGGCATGTGTGGCATCCATTCTTCAATACCAGCATGAACATTTCGTTTTAGTTTCAAAGGATCACGTTCATCAAAGAAATATGTTTCAATGTCTTTGACATATTTAGGTTCACCGTACGCCGCCATTCCCATTAAGATGTATTCTTCTTCGTTTGGCTTTAGTCCAACTCTTTGTGTGAATGCTGAATACAATAGTCCTAGTGAATGTGGATACTGATATGTTTTTAATCTTTTTAAACCATTTGGTGCTGTGTAATCCCATATAGATATTGTGTCAAACTCTCCTATTGCATCAGCAACAATAACACAGGCACTGTTGTATGGTGATGTGTATGCTCCTGCGGCCGCATGTGCTTTGTGATGTTCCACATATTCTAATTTATGTGGCACCATGTGTTGAAACTGTTTCATATACTGCGATGGTAAGTTACTAGTTTGGAATACTTCGTTCCATTGTCCAGCAACCATTTGTCTACGTTTTTTCAACCAAGGTCTTTCATGCCATATAACACGATCTGGATCACCATGCTCTAGTGCTTCGTTGATTATTTCATCACATAGGTCTGAATCATTTTTTACTCGTGTATATCTTTCTGTGTGAGCCGCAAACACTATTTCGCCATCTTTAACCACAGATAAAGATCCGTCATGCCCTAGTCCACATACACCCCAAATTGTTTTACTCATCTATTTTTACCTTTATAATTTTAATCCATTTTGCAAACTTTTTTGCTGTTTCCATAGCCTTTATATTATTGCTGTGCTGTAAAAAGTTATTAACACTGTTATTATCATTAAAATAAACTTCACAAACAGTTATATTAGTATTTGTGTCTACATTTATTCCTCTTCTAGTTCCTGCAGATGAATCAAACTTTATAAATCCAGGCAATTGTTTGACCCAATCATACCAAGACTCCCCTTGTTGTTTATAATAAGATTGCCAATTTGCAATATCATTTTCAATACTTTCAATTTCACTTATAATCAATAGTTTAATCATCTTGCACTTAATACCATGTGTTTAATTTCACTTGGTTGTTCAATTATCCATTTAACTGTATCAATGATTTCTTGATAAGATAATTTAGGACCAAGATATTCTTTATTAAATTCTGTATCAACATACCCCAAAGCCAGCGTTGTTATTTTACATTTGCGATTTTGATTTTGTAATAGTTCTGCATGTGAATGTAGTGCAACTTTTTGCACAGGATATTGTTGATGAACTACTTGCCAATTGGTAAAAGGCACAGCATCAACACCAATATTAATAATTAACTTGTCTTTATTTTTCCAAGCAGTAAACAATTCATCCAGTACTTCTACTTGTCCAAATCCTTCATGTGCATTATTAATAAACACATCACAATTCATAGAAGCATGTATTATTCTAGTTCTTGAATCTTTATTAGTAATATCATAACTTGTAGATCTACTCATGCCTATTGCGTTTGGAAATGCTTCATATAATGCTTTACCAATTCTCTTAGTATGTCCTGTTATTGCTATTTTTTTATTCATTTACAAATCTTTCATATGCAGGTGTTAAACAAACTCTGTTAACACCGTTATCTCTTTTAAATCTATCCCATTCACTATCATGTGTTGTACCAATCAAATAAGAATCACTTGGTTGTAGATTAAATTGCTTACAAATATCATACTGCATTTTACTGTATTGTTCTTTTTTAGCAAATACATTACTATTTAATATTACTGCTTTAAACACATCTATAATAGCATGATTAAAATAGCCTACACCTTGAAGTTCTTGCTGTACTGCTTCTTGTTCTCTAGAAAATCTAACCCCTGCTCTTAATAACCCAAGACCATATGGTTTTGAACAACTCCAAAATACTTCACGAATATTATCATATAAATTTATCTTATACTGTCCGGTTGTTCCAGCAAATGCTAGATCTAAATATATTGGACAAATTTGTTTTGACCCTACTTCATCATATCTTCTATCAAAATTACCTGTAGCACTAAATGGATTACTCATGTATAATGGAACACCAGCAATTAAGTCACTTGTTGTTTTAGCAATATTAATAGGCTTTTTCATAAACATTGGATATCTATATTCACCTTCAAATACTTGATACTTGTCAACCTTTAGGCACATACAATCTATGCTTTCATGTATACCATTTGTTGGATATGCCCATTTTAATTGTGATAAGTCAATAAGAGGATTTAGATATTTGCGAATTTGTTTTTGACAATTTTCCCAACGCATTTTTCTTTTTGAAGAAGGTGTTTTATCATTTTCATTTGTGCTTTCAATATAAGAACCGTAACTGCTAGTTAACATATTTTTAAATGTCATATCGGTTGGCGAATGGATTGCTTTGCTTGTACCAAATGTTTTATTAGTTATTTTTAAAATATCGTATGTCATAGTTCTTTCATATTCCTACAAATTGTTGCAACTGTATCTTCATTTACATCAACATTAACAACCAACCAATATGATGGTTCATCTGAAGAATTAAAAAGATAATGAACTTTGGCTGTATCAACAAAATATACTACTCCTTGTTCCCAATTTAAAATTTTATTTTCAAAAACAAAATTCATATATGGAGGATTACAATGTTTTAATGGTACTATCAATCTAAATGTATCAAAAATAATCTTGTTTGTATGATGAAAATCTTCATCAGGATGATCTCTATGTGGTGGAAAAAATCCTCCAACACCAAGTTTTAAAATATGTGTTCTAAAAATACTACCTGTAAAATGATTTAAAAATGCACTAAGTGACTCCCATTCTGCTACTGGTGTTAAAACTTTAAAATCTCTTTCAGTCCACTGCGTTCCGTTTTCTTTGTTATATTCATAAACACTATCTAGATCAGGTATACCTGAAACACTACCATCTAAACTTGTGACGCTTAATCCATATCTATTAATTGGTTTTCTTGGATTGTATCTTACATATTCAAACTGTTTTTCTGTCCAATCAATAAACTTTTCACTGTCTTGTATTCTAAAATTCAAGGGATATTGGCTTCCAAAAGTTGTTAGATCTCTGTATAAACTATTCTTGTTCATAGATATGTTTTGTCTCCAGGCCATAGTGGCATTTGTGTTCCAGCAACACGTTTTGGTATTTTTGAATCAGCACTTGATACGCAACTGCGTGAAATACATTTTTCTGGTTTGTCAAATAATTTAAATCCTGTTTCAATATTACCCAAAGGTTTGTCATCACAACTATAACTTCTTTTTATACTGCCATCTGGTTCTCTAATAATAATTGACCTATAACCTGACGAACATTCCCAACCTGTAAACTGATTAAAATTAAATGCATTGAATCTTTCTGCTTGATCCATAAAATATGGATTTCCATCTTTGTCTCTAAACTCAACTTGAAAGTGTTGTGGTACTCCTTGTGAGTATGTCTGCTTCTGCATGGTCTTGTCATCATCAATTTTATATGTGGGTTTTGGTCGTGTTACATGTTTGTTTTTTGCTTCAGTGAAGCCACGTTGTGGCATACCATTCCATAATCTTTTTAACATGTCATCTGTATACCCATCCACACGTTTAGATGCTGTAGGATCACTTTGTGGTTTGAGTGTAACATTAATACCTCTGTTGTGAAAGTACAATGACTCTTCATATAGTTCATCAAACCATTCTGGCACCATGACTTGATTAATTGTTACCTGAACATCATGCTCTTGAACAAAACACAACTTGTCTGCAAACTCTTCTCGCTTTTCTTGTGTGTTCACATGCTCTCTGTGATAACTTGCTGTTATACTTGCTCTGTGAAAAGGTGCTACTGCACTAACATACTGCTCAAACCATTTCATAGGTCTTGAACAGTTTGATGTCATATGGACACTAGTATAATTAGTATTTGCTGTATCATCAGCGAGATGCTGAAGAATATCAAGGTAACCAGGATGAAACGTAGGCTCGCCTCCACTGAGCGAGAAATGGAAACTATTAAATCCTCTTTCTCTTGCTTGTCTTTTGATTTCATCAATGGTAGCAAGACAAAGCTCAGTAGGCCTATGATCTTTTCTGTCACTCCTAGCATACGGCCAGCAGTATGAACACCTGTAATTACAAAACCTACCAAGAAGCCAACTAACTGTAAACAAGTCCCTATAAAGCATAGTACGTTGTCCAACACGTACGAGATCATCGTACGGAATTTGTGTAAAATCATATTCACTCCATTTTAGATCTGTCATTGCCAATACTCCTTGAATTCTGGATACACTGACAAGAACTCTGTTTGGTTTAATTTATCCATAGTTGTAATATACTCTCTAGTATCATCTGTTAGTTTATCCACATTGATACTAGTATTGTTCATATATTGTAACACATATTCACTCCACTTTGCAATCTTATTGTGTCTGGTTTGTTTTATTTTTCCTGACAGATCTGCAACTGTGTTTCTAACCTGTTTGTTGACCTGTTGCTTTAATTCATTAGGTAGATACTGCACATTAATTGCCTCTGGATACTGTACCAAACTACAGTGCATAGGCAGGTCCAATTTGTTGTAGTATTCTATCACATGGTGCAACTTGGTTATGTTATACAATGATGTGGTGCAGGTTGCTGTCAACATCACATTGTCTAACTGCTGTAATTGTTTTATGTTGTTTTCTATTTTAGCAAGGTCACTGCCTGTTCTTAGATAACTGTGTGTGCTTTTGTCACCGTCAATGCTGACCCTACAATTTACCTGTTTAAAATGTTGCCATAGATCAATCACCTGCTTGTCACCTTGTGCAATTGAATTTAAATTGCTGTTGTATTCAAGTGTTATGTTTTTTGCATATGGCAATAGTTTTTCCAATGCTTCATAGTGCTGTGGTTGTATCAAAGGTTCGCCTCCTGCAATAACTATTTCTTCTACTGTAGGAGCTATGTCATCTATCACTTGATCCAGTGTTTCAGCAGGTAGTTTGGCTATGCCACGCCATGTGCTGGTTTCTGTGAGTTGATATTTGTCAAACAGTGTTTTAACATCTTGATGTTTGTTGTAGGCCACTGCCCATGTAGAACTGTATATAGATGAACAGTGTCTACATCTCAAATCACACACATTACCAAAACGCAATTCAATTGTACGAACATTCATTGGCAATGCACCATCTTTGACTGTGTCAAGTATACCAGGAATCATGTCAGCATACTGTTCGTTACACTGTTGTCGTGTTGACTTTGTGTGTGATTGTTCCATATCCCAACAGCTCTTGCAACCTTCGTGCTGTATTCCATTCAACAGATTGTTTCTAAT
>Ga0255768_10002847_pt1 | contig 17335 bp, 19 predicted proteins | sample 071ome_33_FD_179983 | JGI IMG/M metagenome (GOLD analysis project Ga0255768, IMG submission 179983) | Coastal salt marsh microbial communities from the Groves Creek Marsh, Skidaway Island, Georgia - 071412AT metaG (version 2) | ecosystem: Environmental > Aquatic > Marine > Intertidal zone >...
CTACGATACAAATTTTCTCAATTTTCATTTTGTAGAATCGTACTTATATTTCAATGCCTGAATATGCCAAGCTTGTGACAGACTGCGGGGTCCATGCTTCAGAAGATTTCTTTCTTCTTCAGACAGAACCCACCTGTCCATCATGTCTTGTTTCCAATCAAAGTTGGAATCCTGAGAAGGTGTCTTTTTTGACATCTTGTTTAATACCACCAATCATGTACGATTCTACTTCAGTTTCTTGTGGAGCAACCTGAAGACCTTTGGAAGAAATCCAGTGCTCGGTCCAAGGAAGAGGATTGTTCTTGGCAGAAACATCGTAGAGTGGTTTCATTCCAAGTGCCTTAAGACGACGATTGGCAATCCATTCGACATACTGGCACAACAGTTTATCATTAAGACCAATCATCGAACCTTCTTTGAACAGATACTCTGCCCAACGACGTTCTTGATTGACACAGTTTTTAAAGGAATCGTACAACCAATCCTGCTCCTCATTCCAGATCTTTTTCATCTCTGGATCATCACCTTCTTTCCACTTGTTAAGAATGTTCTGAGTGATGACTAGATGTTGGTTCTCGTCTCTGGCAATAAGAGAGATGATTTTAGCCGATCCCTCCATGAGCTTAAGTTCTCCAAATGCAAACGAACATGCGAAGGAGACATAGAATCTAATTCCTTCCAGAATGTTGACTGTTGCGACTGCTTTGAAGAGTTTGCGTTTGAGTTCATACCTTGCTTGTTTTGCGTAGTCTACATCCTCTAAAGCATGTACCCACTCCTGAGAGTTGTCATACTCGTGGGCAGCATTAATGAACTCATCATAAGCAGCAGTTACAGCTGCTGCTCTTTCCATGATTTGTGGATCCGATAAGATCGTATCAAATACTTCAGAGGTGTTGGGATACACGTTCTTGATGATGTATGTGTAAGAACGTGAGTGGATCATTTCCATGAACTCCCACACACCCATACATGCTTCCAGTTCAGGAAGAGAGCAGTAGGGAGTGAAAGCCATACCAGGACCACGACCCTGAACAGAGTCAAGCATGATCTGATACTTCAGGTTAGAAGTAAAGATATGCTTCTGCTCAGGACGTAGTGTTTGATAATCGGAACGATCTTTTTGGAGGGAGACCTCTTCAGGTCTCCAAAAGTAAGAGAGTTGTTGTTGAGTCAGTTTTTCAAATACTGGATACTTATATGAATCGTACCTTTGAACTCCAAGAGGTTTGCCAAAAAACATTGGTTGTTTTTTAGTATCCACCTCTTCTGCATTGAAGACGGTCATGGATTCAACACATGTACCTTCTTTGGAATTCTTCTTAAACTGCACAGGACTCACAGGTTTCCTCCTCGGTAGATAAAATTTCGTTTAGGATGCTATCCAGTTCTTGATTTTGTTGTGTCTCTTCTACTTCATCTGATTTAAGATCGTGGGTGTTTTGATAGTAGCTGGTTTTCCAACCGTACTTATATGTAGTTAGAAAATCATTTGCCATCACACTCACGGGCACTTCATTGTCGGGGTAGTTTTCGGGGTTATAAGACCAGTTTCCACTGATGGCTTGATCGAAGAACTTTTGCATGACTGCGACCACATTAATATAGCCGCTATTGTTAGGCATATCCCAAAGTAAAGTGTAACTATTTTTAAGAGAGTTGTACTGTGGAACAATCTGTTTAAGGGGTCCCTTTTTGCTCTTCTTAATGGACAGGTAGCCTCTAGGAGGCTCGATTCCATTTGTTGCGTTTGACACAACGGAACTGCTCTCAGAAGGCATTTGTGCGGACAGAGTGCTGTGTCTGAGTCCATAGAGTTGGATTGCTGCTCTAAGATATTCCCAATCATACTTTAACTCATGAGGGACGATTTCGTCAACGTCCTTCTTGTATGTATCAATGGGCAGAACACCTCTAGAATACTTGGTTTGTTCGAATCCTTCACAGGGTCCTTTCTCTCTTGCAAGTTCACAAGAAGACTTGAGAAGAGAGAACTGGAAGACTTCGGTAAGGTCATGGACCAGTTGCCATGCTTCTGGTTGGTCATACTTGACACCATGCTTAGCAAGGTAGTGTGCCAGACCGATGAATCCAATGCCCAGAGAACGACGTGCAAGGGTGCTCTTCTTGGCAGCCTCGACAGGATAGTTCTGATAGTCAATCAACTCTTCCAGACCCCTTACAGCAAGGTCACAGAGTTCTTCCAGATCTTCCAGTTGCTTCAGTTTACCGACGTTAATGGCAGACAGAATGCACAGAGCAATCTCACCATGACCATCGATGTGCTGAATAGGATCAGTGGGGAGTGTAATCTCCTGACACAGGTTACTCATATTCACCTTATCATCAAAAGAACTGTGAGAGTTACAGTGGTCGATGTTCATGATGTACAGACGACCAGTCTCTGCACGTTCCTTCAGAAGGTCCAGAATGAGTTTTTGACCTCCGATAGTCTTTCTTGGAATAGATGTATCTCGTTCATAACGAACATATAACTCGTCAAATCTATCAGTGCCAAAAGCATCATACAGACCAGGAACATCGTGGGGAGAGAAGAGTGAGATCTCTTCATCTTTGATGAAACGTTCATAGAACAGTTTGCTGATTTGGATACTGTAGTCTAACTTACGAACTCTGTTGTCTTCAGTTCCTTTATTATTTTTTAGGACAATGATGTCTTCGATTTCTTGGTGCCAGATTGGGAAGTGGACAGTTGCCGATCCACCTCGTATGCCATTTTGAGTGCAGCATCTGACAGTGCTCTCAAACTTTTTGAGGAATGGAATAACACCTGTGTGTTGAACTTCTCCACCTCGGATCTTAGCGTTGATGCCACGGATTCTGCCTGCGTTGATACCGATTCCCGCCCTTTGTGCAACGTATCTGCCGATAGCCATATCAGAACTAAAGATGCTATCGAGGGTGTCATCAACATCAACAAGAACACAGCTAGCAAATTGTCGAAGTGGAGTTCGCACTCCCGCCATGATAGGTGTGGGAATGTTGATTTTGTGCTTTGAGATCGCATTGTAATACCTCTTGATGTAGGAAAGACGTTCTCCCCTATCATAGTTAGCAAAGATAGTAACAGCAATCATCATGTACATGAATTGAGGGGTTTCATATACAGTACGAGATGTACGATTTTGTACAAGGTACTTATCAACTACTTGCTGGAGACCAGCATAAGTAAACAAGAAGTCTCGATCATGGTCAATCCATTGTCCAATAAGATCAAGTTCTTCTTTTGTATAGTTATTCAGAACTTGAGCATCATATACTTCCCATTCAATACATCGAACGATATGACTGTAAAAATCTGGTTGGTCATAACCAAGACCATAGATTTGTTTGCGTAGTGCAAACAACCGAAGACGTGCAGCAACATATTGATAGTTTGGATGGTCCAAATCAATCAAATCTGAAGCAGAACGAATCAAAATCTCTTGAATTTGTGCAGTAGTAATGCCATCAAAAAACTGCAATCCACTTTGCATTTCGACTTGAGATGCTGATACGTTGGCAAGTCCTTCACATGCAGCATCTACCATCTTGTGCATCTTATCCAGGTCGATACTCTCAACACGACCATCTCTTTTCTTTACTTTGATTCCGTTACTCATACTTTTTTCCAGGCATTAAATTTGAGGTTTGCTTGTAGTCCTTGGTAGGTGTTCGATTCTACCATACTTTGAACGTCATGTCCAGCTAGAACCATGTCGTTTAAATCTTTCTCTCGGATAGTGCTAGGAAAGATCACTACCGAATTTCCACTTTCGATTGCCTTAGCAATCTTTGAACAGATTTCTCTGTTTCTCGGTTCGTTGTCGAAGACGTATACACATCTATTATACATACTGCCAATGTTAACATCGCTACCGCACATAGCAATAGAGTTGGTAAGGAAGTGGGAGTCAAAGGGTCCCTCTGTGATGTAGACAAGTTCGGTTTCATTTACTCGGTCAACTCCATAAAGTTTTGTTTTAGTTTCATCGAGAATTACAGTAATGTAACGAAGACTTGAACTTGAATGCACAGATCTACCCTGATATCCAAAGGCACCAGTTTTATCCCTAAGAGGAATTATTATTCTAGATTCATCGTACCTAGTGTCCTGAAAAACTTTCTTATGTTTGTTTGTCCATTCTTTAAATTTAGGACAGAAGTAAAAATATTCAGGTGGTAGTTTCCGGTACTCAATGAACCTTCTTGCTGGGTGTGTTTTATTTAGATCTGAGATCTTTTGGAGATCATCAAATATCTCCTTATCCTCAAATACAGGAGGTTCAAATTTAAATTCAGGAAGAGGGGTTCTAGTACTCTTTCCCGAATGACCTCCCTTATAAGATTCTAGTAAGTATTCACTAAACAAACTAGAATCATTGTCTTTTAAAAAATTAGCAAGAGTCCTACCAACACCACAATTGTGGCATTTAAAAATGTAAGACCCCTTCTTCTGAAAGAAGTATCCTCTTGCACGATTCTTATTCTTTTGAGAATCGCCACAGTATGGACACCTAAAGTTGTAGGTGGTGTTTGATTTTTTAAACTTTTGTAATTTCCCTGAAATCAGAGAAATGTATTTAGTGTCAAGATAGAGCATTGACCAAGGAAGTTTCGCTAATGATAGCAGATACTTCTTTGGGTGTCAAGGTCAATCCAATGTTCGGTAACACTTGCAGAACTGTCACAATGGTAGCAAGCACCGCACTAGCACCTATTACCCATATTTGGTTTTGCTCTACTTTCTTTTCAAGTTCTGTAATTCTATTACGAACTCTTGCATGATCTTCTTTATTCTCTTCCTTCATCTCATCAACCATTTTAATAATAACTGTATGAGATTTATAAGTTTCGTCTAATCGATTCTCATGTCTCTCTAATACAACAGCAACTCTGTTGCTGTTTTCAGAAATAGTTGCTACGGCTCTTTCTAATTTATCAAGCATTTGCTTTGATAAATCTTCGTAGATATCAAGTTTATTTTCTAATACTTGTAACTTACTTGAGCCAAATAGCATCAGAGTGTACCGATAAACTCCTTAACAATATCAATTCCGTTTTCCTCAGAAATAATATCCAAGAATCTATCTTGATTATTTTCAGACAACTGCAACCAAACTTTTAAAATTTCTTCTTGCTCATTAATAGAAAGAAGGGAAAACTTTTCATTCAAGGTAGCAAATGCATTCTGCCAATCAAAAGAATTATTTTGCTGTTTCTTTTCTGAAGATGCTTTATTAATATCTTTTGCAATATTCTTTTGGCGCTCACCAGCTTTCTTGGCATAATCCTTTGCCTTTGCTTTTGAAAGTGCTTGGATCTCTTGCTTACGATTAGCAGCACGCTTTTCACGTTCCTGCTTTTTCTGCAGTTTACGCTTGTTTTGGATCATACGCATAGCAGCACCAACTTCAGTGTTGCTATTTTCTGCTTCAAAAATTTTAGTTTGGTCTTCCATTGTTTGTTCTTTTAAACGAGTGTTCTTTATCCTCTGAAAAATATCTGTTCTGAATTTCTTCTTCTTTCTTACTGGTGGTTCATCTGGGGGAAGACCAGCAATAGCACCAGATGATGCATTGTTAGTTGGTACTTCTTCAGTATATAAAACACCATTATTCTTAATCGTATATACCTTCATAGTTCTTCTAGTTTTTCTGTACAATATTTATCATTATGAATGAAATCTAAATCAGAATGCATAGGATATCGATTCAAATATAACATAAAACTTTTCAAAATTGGCCAGTAATCAGAAGATATTTTGTAAAATAATAAAGGAGTTGCTGCTTCACCAAATACATTGTAAATTATTATTATATGATTAAGAATCAGATGAAGTTTAAGATTGCCAGTTTTAACATAAGTTTTAAGTAATCGTTTTAAATACTTAAATCTTTTTAAATCATCATAAAAGTCATCCTTAGTTACTGACTGAGGATTATCATAATGTTTAATTGCAAAGAAGAGGTAATTATCCTCATTCAACTCAGTAAAATTCATATACTATTACGCAACAGCAATAGTTAAATCAGTACCGTCACCACCAGCACCTACAATATTAGTAAATGCAAGGTCTGGAGTATCCAGTGTTGCAGCACCAAGGGTCAACTGACCAGGATCGATAGAAAGCGTTGCTGTTTCGGAAGGAACAGTAAAGTCAAACTCAAGTCTATTGGTTCCACTACCTCTTGCATAAGATGCTGTCAATGAAGGACCGCTTACACCAGTAGTTGTAACGGTAACTGCAAGATCTCCAGTCGTGCCACCAACAGTAGCAGTTTCGTTGAAGATAACAACTACAGTACCAGTATCTCCCTGTGCCAATTCTTCTTGCTCAAAGAATACTGCAGTGATGTTTGCATCTGCAAGCAAGTCAGTTGCACCTGCACCACCAAGACCACCGATTGCTACAATAACTTCATCCCAAAAGCGACCATTGCCTTTTTGATGACGAAGAACCCATCCACGCTCATCAGCAAAGCAATCTGCAGGATCGTGATTCTTAGCACCACGAGTTAAATATTTTGGCTTTGATTCATCTGCCGTAGAATTTCCCCAAAGAGGCATTGTTTTCTCCTTTTAATATTGAAGTTTGTATTATAAAGATATTTATAAAAAAAGGAGGGTTGACCCTCCTGATTTTATTATGCAGATTGTTCTTCTTTTTTTGCTAGAATTGCTGCCTCTACAACAGCAAGCAAATGGTCATCCATTTCAGTTTTAGTCAAAGACACCGCCTTCTTAAGAATAACCAAACAAATTTCTACTAGTTTTTCACCCAGTTCTTCGTTGTCTGGAATTCTATCGACGGCATCCTTTACAACTTTGGATGCTAATGGAAGTAAAAATGAGAGCATGATCTTAAATCAAATGACAATTTATATATCACAGATAAAGTGATTTTAACTCTTCAATATTTTCTTTGAGAGATGCAATTGCTTGCTCGTTTACACCATCCTGATACTTACGACGCTTTACTTTAGAATCTCTTTTAGCAAGACACTTTTCGGAACCACAATCTGGCTTGTCACATCCACCGCACTCTTCTTTCATATTCTTCTTAGCACCTTTCAGTTTTTTATTCTTATCCATAGTGCCAGAAGGACCCATAGGATCAGCACAATCTTCAACTGTTGGATTTACTTCTACACCCTTTACATCTTTCTCAAGAAGTTCCTTTCTCCAATCAGAAAATTCTTCTTTCTTTGTTCCTTTCTTTGCTTTGATTGCAGCAGATACAGTAGCACGTCTCTTCATAAGATAAGAATCAGATGCGTCCTTATCACCATCGTTATCAACGTCTCCGTCTTCCTTACCAACGGGATCGAGTTTCTTTTTCTTTTCTTCGATTGTTTCACCCTCAGGTTCAAACCCTGCCTTAACACAGTTGTCTACAGTTTTACCACCCTTCTGTTTAGTACCGGCAAGTTTGTATCCCTTCCAACATGCTTTACCGTCAAGACCCTTCTTCTTACCTTCACTGATAATTTCGATATACTCAAGAGCATAATCTTTCATTCTAACAGTGCTGAATGATTCATCAATTGCAGCAATCAATTCATCATCAGTAGTATTACTGAAAAGAATTGGATCAATTTTACCAGCAATTTCAACTTGCTCGTTTCTACTCAATCCGAGCATCCATGCTCCTAACTGTACAGTGGTAGACATCTTATCTTCTTTAATCGGTTTAGTTTTATTTATACGCTTCTTAACTTCGGCAGGTTTCTTCCACATGTCATAATCAGATCCAGGTGTCATGTCTTGAGTAAGCTTTACATAAGCATCAGATCCAACTAAACGTTGATCAGAACTTTTTACAGAACCAGAAACATTCCACTGCTTATACTCCTTGATATCAGTGACCCAGGATCTAAACATTTTACCTTCTTCAGTAATAGCAATGACATAGTTTGGTCCACGACGATGAACTTTACCCACTGCACCTTCATCATTCTGTACATATGAACCAACCTCGTACAGGTTTCCATGCCTGTACGAGGTCTGAGTTGCTTTATTCTTAAAATTAGAAAATTTCATCAATCGTTTTATTTTTATTTATTACTGTAAAATTTTAAACTCACTATCATCAAGACCAAGACGTACAGAACTAACGACTATTTTACCAATGTACAATTCCATAGCAAATCTATAAGAACCAGATTTATATTGGACTCTAACTCTTATGTAAGAATTAGTTGGAGAGAATAAACTAGCACCACAATTAAGTGGATCATTTGATGTTAATTTGTAAAGTCCTTTGCCTTTAATTTGTATGTAATCACATTTTGAATAATATTTTCTTATTTCTGATGCATCAATGGGAACTTTAACTTCACCAAGAATACCTTGCAATTCTTTAGTTGCTATGGTTACATCAGAAGCAGTCAATCCTTTCGGTGATAATTTCCATTTATTATTTACTTCGGTTAAAATATCACTAGAACTAACAATAGATGGAATTGCAGGATTTTGTTTTGATGAAGGTTTTAGTTCCCACCTATTACTATACTGTAAAGTAGCAGATCCAAATGCTGCTGCTGGGGTTTCCTTTAACTCAATACCAACAGTAACTCCGGTAGCACTAGTAACAATTACGTCAGGATCACCAAGTCCAGTATCAGGTTCAGTTTGTTTGCTGTATCCTGCTCTATTTAATTTAGAAATGAGTTGCCTTTCATAAAGCTGACCCTCATTAATAGTATTAAATGTCGTGTTAGCAATATAATTAAAATAAACTAATACATATCCACTAGACGATGCTCCTTGTTTTTGCACTTTTAGCAAATAAGTAGTATCATCAGTTTTTTGTAATATTACTGTAGTATCTTGCGATAAAAATTTTTCAAATGCCAGAACATTGGAATAAAACTCAGATTCAGAAACACCATTAGAAAAAAAATTTGATCTGATAATGTTATTTTTTATATTAGAAAAAGTAAACTTACGGTAATGATTCATACCGTAAGTTGATTTGTTTTTTTGTCCAAGGTTTTTTAGTCGATCAAGCACAACCCTGGTATTAATTACTTTTACTTTCGATGCCATCTCATAAACACTGTTTATGAGTATTTATTTACCGATCGCCTGCCTTACGATTTTCAGAGAAGTAAATATCAAAAGAACCTTCAGGGTAACGCCTCTCTAGTTTCTTAACATTAGTAGCAATTACCTCATCGAAAGAAACCCCAAGAGCCATAGTCGCCTGAGCAACATACCACATGATATCACCCAACTCAATGATAAGATGCTCACGGTTATCACGATTCCATGGTTTACCTTGGAAAACCATCTTCTTAATGATTTCAAGGAACTCACCACCTTCAGCATTAATGCCAACGCCAGCAGTAAGCAGTCGTTCAATATTGGCACCCTCACGATCCAACTCGCCAATCCGATCAGCGAAGTCAACAAAGTTGGTTGATGCAGAAGAGGTAACTGCAGAAACAAACTCTTCATAACGAGAAAACTCAATCTTATTGGTCAAAATAAAAATCCTCCGAATTTGTTAGTAGTGGTTTCAGTTTCGTTTTGGTCGTTGCCAGCATCAATGATATTCTCTTGTGCCGACTGTTCAACATCATACAACCTCATCTTCGATCTGTCAATACCCACGGCAAACCTTTTGTTGATCGTGGGATCGTTGTAACGATTCTTAAGTTGCTTCACTAATATCTGTCCCAGTTGTTCAGACTCTTCAGTGCTAATAAGGGCAAACATAAGATCAGCAGTAGCAGGGAGACCAAAGGATTCACTAGTGTCAGTAAGGTCAATATCAGAGCTACCATAACCAGAACGAGTGGTCTGAGTAGCAGTGACGATTGGTACGTTCTGCTCAACGGCAAGTCCTCTAAGTTCTTCCGCAATGCCTTTGATGAGGGTGTACGAGTTGACAAAATTTGCTTTAAACCTTTGGGATGTACAAATATTAAGGTAATCCACAAAGATAATATCGGGTCTAAAACTTTTCTTGAGAGACAAATCACTAAGAAGAGACCTAAAATGTCCCACATGGGCAGATGCAGTAGGATACTCCTTAATGACAAGTTTTCCATTTGTCTTCTTAATCAAACTATCTACTTTGTTTGAAACAATTTGAAGAGGAAGAGTAGGAAGATCCTTGATATTAACAGACATCAAGTTTGCATCAATACGTTCTGCAATCTTTTCTTCTGACATCTCACAAGTAATGTACAAAACATTTTTGCCTTGTAGTAAAGTTGCTGCTGCAAAATGACACATGGCAAGGGATTTACCCACGCCAGTTCCTGCAAGAATAACATTCAATGTTTTGTTGGGAATTCCACCTTTAGTGATCTTGTTAAACATATCAAGATCAAATGGAATTTTACTTTCTACTTTGCTATAAGATTCAAATCTTTCTTCATAGTCCTCAAAGTAGTTATGTCCTATTCTATTGTCAAATGAAACTGCAATAGCATCAGAAAGGATATGAGGTATATAACCCATATCCTTTTCTTGGTCTTCGCCATCAGCGATTCTAATACTCTCAAGAAGAGAAAGATAGATTGCTCTGTTCCTACACCATTCTTCTGAAGAATCAATCAACCATTGATAATCAACTGGCTCTGCTTCAAGATTATTAATTAGTGTAGTAACATTGGTGTAAATCTCCTCAGTAAGATGCTTCATATTTTGAAGATCAATCTGAAGACTCTCTTTACTAGGACACTTCTGATACTTAGTAATAAATTCAGATACTATTTCAAATAGTACTTTATTAAATTTGTCTTCAAAGTATTCTTTTTTTAAGTATGGATACACCTGTCGCCTAAACACATCATCACATACTAGATTTTTAAGAATCGTGGTCTCGATAGTATTCATAGATAATGCAAATAGGTGCTTAGGATGTACTTGTCCACAAGGGGGGATGGATTTCCTTGATGAGGAAATGTCCACACGGGAGGGAACACTAACATCCTACCACACTTTGGGCGGATATGCTTGCCTATGCCAAGAAATTTTGTTTCTCCTCCAGTTTCAACATCATTTAGATATACTAAAAATGATAGAAATCTTCGTGAAGAAGAATGATCAGTTACATCTACATGAGATGCAAATTGGTCATCGGTCCCCTTTCTGTATTTTTTAACCCGTGGATATTCATATGTATATTCTTCTGGCAACCACTCTTCGCAACCAACAGTGTTTACATATTTGTCTAAAAAAGGATTTATCTTATCGACACAGACCTGTACCATTTCCTTTTTGAAAACTATTTGCTGGAACTTAGGTCTGTTGTCATAATCAATAAATTCAGGACTACCAGTATTGATATACTTGATTAGATATTTACAGTACTTTTCGTCAAATACATTATCATATACTTTTATAAAGTCCTGTACTCTATTCATTTTTCTCCCAATTTATATTCTTGTTGTGCTGCCCAATCTAATTTCTCTAAAACTTCTGGAGTAAAAAACTTTTCTGGTTCTTTTACAATGGCAGACTCATAATACTTCTTTTCATCAATAACAAAATACTTTCCTGATTTTTCAAAGATACCATACTTCTCAGCAAGTTGAACCAATCCATAATATTTGTCAAGACCACGTTCATCGAAAAAGAGTCTAGTTGGTGATACTGTTGCTTCTTTTGTAAAGCGAGACTTGTTCATTTTTGCTTTAATTATATTACCAACAACTTCATCTCCATCCTTTTCCTTCGACTTGGACAACATAATGATAGAAGAAGCTGCATACTTAAGTCCGCTGCCGCCGCCCATATCCGTTTGTTCACCATACATGTTCATCGTTTTATAGGTATGATTAGTTACTACCATAGGAACTTTAAGTTTCCCGAGTTTACTAGTAATAATTCTAAAGATAGATTTAATTACTTGTGCCTTTGTCATATCACGTACTTGTTTATCATCCAAAGCATCTGTAAGTTCTTTAGATGAAGGAAGCATACCAAGAGAGTCTAGAACAATAAACAATGGCTTTCGTTCACTCTCTTTCATTTTTAGCATATTGTCTAAGATGCGAATAATTTGAGTACGAAATTCTTCAAGCGTATCTACGGGAAACAACCAAACTCGATCGGGATCTACTCCACGATCAATGAAGATATCAGCAGAAGTTGCAGACTCTGTATCAAAATAAAATACTGCTCCATCTGGATTTTGATTAAGAAAGTGTTTAGCAATTTCAATTGCATAATAAGTCTTACCAGTTGATTGCTCACCCGCAAGACCAGTAACTTTATTATCGGGGATTCCACCATAAATGCTACCGCTTACCGCAGCATTTAAAATATAAGATCCAGTATCAATAAATCCCTGACCACGTTCAAGATCAGAGACAAGATTAAGATACTCGTTCTTTGCTTCTTTTGCAAGTGTTTCAAACATAAGTTATGCGAATAGAAAATCTAAGTTTGCTGTTTGTTCTGTGCGCCAACCAATAGCATCCAATACAATCTTTAAAGGATCTAAGAATGACTTTTGGAATTGTAATTTATAGTCCACGTATTTCTCTAGGTTAACTTCCGTAGGAAAGTCAGACACAAAAGAAAAAACATTTTCTCCAAGTTTGTTTGGAGTCTTAAGATAAATGTATTTAATTTTATCTCCCTCTTGGATGCGAGGGTACTTATGGAATAGATTGTTTTTATTTAATTGGAAGTTGTATAGCAAAGAACCCCTTACGTGGATAGGACAGCTCTTCTTATACAGAGTAACAGGGTCTCTCCATTTTGTCAATCCCCTAACGCTTCTTGGAAATGCAATTTCTTCAGGAGGCAGACTGTAAAATTCATTTCTAAAATCATCGATGAATTTAATTACATCTTCCTCAGTACCACTCATAATCAAATCAAATGCATTTTTAATTTTACTTCGGCATGGTGCTGGTGTAGAAGATTTTACTGCTTCCAAACCCATAATCTTTAGTTTTGGTTTGGTGAGAACTGTTGCTTCATCAACAAGAACATTTAAAATGTATCTTTTCTTTGCAGTCCAAATGCCTTTGTTTGCAATGTTCTCTCGCTTCATAATCATCTTCTGCTCATAAGCCGAGACATAATCCGCAAGTTCCTGATAACTCTGTTCGATGAACGGTTCCAGTTTCTCCCCACAGATCTTATCCAATACTTTAGCAATTGCTGCCTTGTCACTAGACCTAGCACTAAAAAATTTATCAACAAGAGGTCCAAGATTAAGATAGATCGAATCGGTATCGATAGCGATGACATAATCGGTTTCTGTCGTTTGTAAAAGGTTATTTAGATACTCGTTCATCTTATTAGCAATCCAACGAATAGAAACCTGACCAGACAAAGTAATTGCTTCAGCATTTGTCAATTTATAATATCGAAAATACTGGTTTCCAATTGCACCATAAGCACTGTTAAGTTGAATCTTACGTGCCATCTGAAAGTTATTAAACTTGGTAATATCTTTCATCAGTTCTGGAGTAGGATTCTTATCGTACTCAGCTTGAGCAACAAGCATTTGCTTCTTATAAATCTTCCTCTCATTGTAGATCTTTTCCATAAGTTCTGGAAGAAACCCACGTCGAGTTGTATCATAAAAAGCACCATTGGCACAAACAGTCCTACCATCAAGATCACTAAAATCTAGTTCTTGATTTAAAATCTTATCTACCGTTGCCGATGGGTGTCGGTTTGGTAATAAGGTTTCCGGCGAGATATTGTACTGCATAATGAGATGAGGGTAGAGCGAGTTGAGGTCAAAACTAACCACCCATTCATACATTCCTGGAACAGGTTCTTTAACATACGCACCAGCATACTTAGCATCCTTTTCATTTCTTTCGTTTGGGGGAATAACTATATTTCGTTTAGTAAGTTCGTTGTAAATAATTTGATCCCACATTCTTACCTGATAGTAAACATCTGTATAGTTCACCTTTGCATCATATGCAAGTGTAAGAGCAAGATCAATCAGCTTCATCTTGTCTTCCAACCGGTCAACAAGTTCAACGTCATGAATGTTATACGTTACAAACTTTTGCCAATCGTTAGTATAGAATTCCCGGAAAGTACCAAACTCTGAGTGATCGAGTTTCTTCTGTCCAAGTTCAACGTCAGCAATATAATCAAGTCTATAAGAAGACTGTGCCTTGTAGGTAAACTTCTTATAGAGATCCAAATAATCTAAGATGCTAACGCCAACTATATCAAATTTAATATAGTCTCTGCCCGTAACCTCAACCTCTTTTTCATATACTTTATTCCAAGGAGAAAGAGATTTCATATGCTTGGATGAAAGTATACGATCAATACGTTTACAAATATATGGAATATCAAATAGATCAACGTTCCATCCAGTAACAATATCTGGAGTATTTGTAGACCACCAATTAAGGAAGTCAATTAGCATTTCCTGCTCTTTCCAGAATACCCGATACTCAACATCACTACGAGAGTTATCATACTCTCTAGTACCCCAAACAATAATTTTCTTACTTGTAAAATCTTTAATAGAAAGGCAAAGAATCTCTTCTATAGTTTCCTTTACATCAGGAAATCCGTTTTCAGCAGTAGTCTCAATGTCAATGGTGTAGATTTTTAATAGCGATTTATCATAATCAATCTCTTCAGTAAAATTAGAATTCAGGTACTGATACAAAAATTTATCGTTACCATAAATTTTAAAATTTTCTACGTCCTTGTGATTGTTGATAAATTCTTTGGCATCATTAATACCACCAAACTCAAACTTTTGAGCGTAATTACCATCTAAGGTTTTATATTCAGTTTGTTTATTAGTCTGTGCAAATAAAACTGGGGAAAACTGATCTTTATATTGAACACGTTCGCCATTTTCGTATCCAATATAATAGATGGTTTCCCCAGAAAGAAATACATTACTGTAGAAGTTCTTCGTCATCAGGTGGAAGGAGTGCTTGGTACTTGGTTAGGATTTGGGGATCCGGTTCCACCAGTGTAGCAAGAGATTCCGAATAAAGCAAGACATTTCTTTGATTTGCATACCTAGGAAATTTCTGAAGAACCACGCCAAAGTCTCCTTCAACAATTTCCATAGGATCTGACAAGAAGCATGATGGTTCCATATCCATCTCAGAAATTTGAGAGATTAAATAAGTACCATTACGAAGGAGGATTAGTTTAATTTCCATCACTCAACAACTTCTACAGGAGCAGGAGTTGCTGGTTCTTCAGATTCTTCAGGTTTCTCTTCAGTGATATTGTGCTTCTTACAATAATCCTTGTAGATATTTTCATGGGGATCGTAAATAGTCACTACCCAATCTGCAGGAATAATAAACTCACGCTGTGCAGACAAAGGTGCCCAGTGAGTATAAGCTACTTGAAATTTAGTCCTAGGAACAGACTCTTCACCTTCAATCTCAATTTCATCATCTTCCGATGTAGTCAATTGCATTACAAAGGGATTAGTCAAATGATAGGCAATGATGTTATTTTCATCACGATTAAGAACTTCTTTTGCATCAGAGATAACATCTTCTCCTGACTTCAGGAGCATAACTTTAACGGTCATAGTGATAAATTAGTGTCTTCTAAATGTCTAATGTGGTTTGAAAGTTTATCAAGGTATCCACGATTGCGTAACTCTTTGAATACAAGATTCTCAAGTGCAAACTCTCCACCCTGTTGAATGGCAGATGCTCTCATATCACGAATCTTTTTCTGAAGTTTTTTCAAAACATCAGGATCATCTGCTTCGTTTTCTATAAGATCATCAATCTTTTCCATCATATCACGAACCTTTCTAAAAAGCAAGGGGTCTGTAAGATCGACTTCAACCTTGCGTGGTTCCATAATCCATTGATTTTTTGTCAAGGAATATACGCCTTGATTGGCTGGCAATGGATCATTCTCATCCTGAGCATATAATTCAACAGGATGAGAATAGATCTTTATGTCGTGGACTAATGCCCACAGTTTCTTTTTGTCTCTCAAATAATCATCTAGCAATTCTGGGCAGTCTGCTATTTTACTTTTATCTACAACTAAATGTAAATCAAGATCGGAAAATCTTGTGTAGTTGTAGTTTGCATTACCGCCAACAAGAATGAAATCTTTAATAGCATCAGATGGAATCTTAGAAAACTCTGCCCATTTGTTTCCAATTTGCATAAGTTTATCTTTCACTTCGGGACGAATAACTCCGTCCTCCCAAAATTTAATATTCAATTTATTATTATACATCAGAGTTAATCTGAGAGACTGAAAAGATTTCACTTGCCTATAAATTGCTTTAAAATTATTTATCTTTTATTCAATACTATACGTTTTTAATTTCTGATGTTCTGGAAGAATTTTCTGAACAGTTACAGTCAGCATTCCATCTTCAAATTTTACATTATCAACTTTCATATTATCATGTAAATTAAATCCTCTTGCAAAAGATCTTTTTGCAACTCCTCTGTGCATATAATCGCCGGAAGATTCTTCTTTCTTATCGATTGATTTTATCAATAGCACTCCAGATTGAGTAGAAACTTCTACTTCATCCTTTTTCCAACCAGCAAGTGCTAGTTCAATTCGATAATATTCTTCATCAATTTTAACCAAGTTATATGGAGGATATGAATTTTGCGGTGTGCCTACTCCATAAGAATGAAGTCTATAGAACAAATCATCAAATCCAATGCTGTATTTTTCTACAGCATCGACAATGGCATTAAGATCCTTTGTTGTGAACTTTGTAAGTCCCGTCATTATAGTAGCTCCTTTAAAAGCGAGTTTGTGTTTTGTGAACCCCGAAGGCATTCATTACTAATTATAACAAAAACGAAAAAGAGAGATACAGTGAAAACCGTATCTCTCTTTAGGGTGTTCCGACTTTTGTAGAGACCGCACGAAAGGTCTCACTGTTATTTATAAATATTTCAGAATATACATTCAACTATTATGAAAAAAGCATTGTTTGCTTTTGGAATGTTACTGATGGCGGCACCAGCACATGCCGATCTTACTAGCAAAATTTCTTCTTCAGTTCAACTGTCAGTAGAAGGACCCGCAGTCCAATCTACAAGACTTGGTTCTTCTTATTCAGTATCTGGAGACAACATCGCAGTTACTACTCTTGGTGGTCTTACAGGTGGAACCGCAACGGCACCTGCAACTGTAAGTGCTGGTTCTTATGCAATCAATAATGATGGACAGTCATTTAGTTTTGCTGAGAATACTTTTATTGGTGACACAGTAGTTACTACTCAGACGGCACTTTCTGCTGGTCAGATTGATACTCCAAATCTTTATGGAGAATCTACCACACAGGTTGGTGGAACTGCTGGAGCACTTGCTGGAACCATCGACACCGCAGGAGCAATCACTCTGACTGCTGGTGGTGCTG